>Ga0335394_10000075_pt1 | contig 89892 bp, 123 predicted proteins | sample MAT03_FD_205741 | JGI IMG/M metagenome (GOLD analysis project Ga0335394, IMG submission 205741) | Freshwater microbial communities from Lake Fryxell liftoff mats and glacier meltwater in Antarctica - MAT-03 (spades assembly) (version 2) ... | reverse complement strand
CACTCAAATCCTCTTGTTGTAGAACATCGGCTAAAGCAGTCAGTATTTCATCTAGGCAAACTTGCAGCGCTATCAAGTTCACGCTCCCAGAAACCGCACTAGATAGTGCTAGCGCAAAGTCTGTGTAAGCCGCGTTAGCCTGCGTATTCTCGCCTGCTTGCTGTCGCGCAATGGCGAATATTTGAGTTGTGATTAATTCATTGTAGAATCCCCTATAGTCGGGAGGGTCAACTATTGTTCCGTCTGCGGGCGTTGATAATTGCGCTGTCCTAGCATTAAACGCTACTGCAAAAATAACATCTAAAGCATCTTGAATTTCTACTAAGTCTAAAGTAACTGGACGGCTAATATCGAATACTGCATCCAATTCTTCACCACCTATTTGCAGAGATGTAGAAAAATAAACTGTGACTTTTCCACTGTCATACTCAAGTCTTGATATTCTGTCAATTTGAGTTTTGGTTGGGGTCAATTCGGTTTCTAGTTGCATTGATTTAAATTATAATTAAACTATTCTAATGTTTACAAGAAAGAAAACTCTTTCCAAGCAGCCCAGACACCATTATTTTCTTGCCTCATCCATTTTCTATTGTTTACATAAAATTCTTGAACCCTATATAAATTTTGAGAACCTGTCCCAAACAGTGTGTCAAATTGATGAATCATTCCAGAATTAATAGGAACATTTAAATTGGTTGCACTTCCATCAAGCCACTTAGTCCCTGCAAATTGAGGATACACGAGATTATTCGCGTTTACCGCAGTAGCGCCACTTCTAGGTTCTAGTTCCCAAATGTTAGGGGCTTGTAATCCTGAAGCGTTCAAAATACCACCTACCCCAACCCCTCCAGCAACCACAGAAGCTCCAGTTGTTGTTGATGTCGATGCTGTGGTATTGGTAACAACTATTGGTGCAGCAAAAGTTTTGGCACCTCCAATTGTTTGAGCGGCGGTTAAGTCCACAAAATTCTGAGTAGCACTTCCAGTCCCCCCATTGGAAATAGGTAAAACTCCACTTATATGAGTAGTTAGCCCAACTTTCCCATAACTAGGCGCAACTCCAACCCCACCAGAGATTAAAGTATTTCCAGTAGCTACATTAGCTAATTTGGAAAGAGCGGTAGTCGTACTAGCAAACAGTACGTCTCCAACGGTATAAACCGATTGCCCAGTTCCTCCTAAAGTTCCAGGTAAAACATTAATAACATCAGTTGTTAGGCTGACTTGAGACAATGTTACATTAGTCCCGTCGCTTCTCAGAACTCTATTGCCTACTTGAGTTCCCGATAAAGTGTTTAAGGCTGTCTGCTTATTAGATAAGTTAACTAGATTTCCAGCACTATTTAAAAGTATCTGAGTAACGTTTAAACTATCTTTGTACTCTAGATTGTTAACGTTCCTCCAAACAGTACCTACAGAAGTTCCGGCAGCGCTAGGTATAACTAAATTCCCAGTAAAAGTAGGACTAGCTAAATCAGCTTTTAAATTAAGTGCGGTTTGAGTAGCACTCGAAATAGGTTTACCAGCGTCGGAAGTATTGTCTACACTGCCAAGCCCTAAATTTGCAGCAGTTAGAGTAATGTTACTTGACCCGTTAAAAAGAACACCGTTGATATTTCTTCCAGGTGTTAGAGTTGCCGCGCTTGCAACACTTTTGGCGGCATCAGCCGTATTGTTTACACTGTCTAATCCGAGCGTAGCCCTCCCTGCTGCACTGTCAGCATCATCAATTAAGGTTTCTCCAAAGGCACTGAGAGTAGCCGTGCTCGCAATGTTCCCATCTTTTTTAATCAGGCCGTTGGTGCTTAAATTCGCAATAGAACCCAGAATGCCTACAATCTGAGATACGTCTAATTTAAGGCTTTGAATGCAGCGTCCCGGACTCCCCGGAATTACCGAATCCGGTCGCACGACAGAGATTTCGTCAGGTGCGACTACTGACGCTGGTTGCCAGACCCAAACTTCGATATTGTTTGTTGAAACATTTGGAACTACAAACCACACACCTGCGGGGTCAGCGCTACCAAAGTTTATAGCCTTTAGAGCGGGTAAGCCTGTGAGAAAATTAGCAGTAGTAAAAGCCCTACCTGTGTCAGTGGGCATGAATATTAATTATGAATAGTTCAAAGTTAATGTCACCAAAATTACTCTTGAATTTTGTCAAGGATATATTCAATCTCTTGCTGCTGAAAGACTTTCTTGTATTTAGGAATTGCGGGTGCTTCAATATCTCTGTCAATACCCTGATGCCACGGCATTCCTCCCCCCAGGTTTAAAGCTTGGAACTTGTAACCAGTGAGCATGACAGGGCTGTAGTCAATGCCGACAAAATTACAGCACTCAGTCAATACCTCGACTTTGTGGGAGATTAGTCGTTCGTATTCAACCATCAAATGATTCTTGTTCTCAGCGTACTTCTCGGTGATTTTGATAGAATCTTTCCATCTCTGTATACAATGATTTAACGTCCACTGTCCGCCCCATAGTTGATTTTCGGTCATGTGGGTAGCTTCCCACAAAGATGCAATTGTATCTAACCCGTTTCTAGTGATATGAATGAATTTTGCGTCAGGAACATGGCGCTGAATTTCAGGAATAAAAAATATATGTTCGGGTGTCTTTTCTACCCAGATATTTTTCTCGTTCTCAATTGTCAATCCATCCAAAACGCCGATAAACCATGTTATCTTCTCTTCAGTTGTCTGACATTCTCTAAAAGGTTCTAGCAACTCTGGACGCATTATTTCAAAATAAAAGAAACGCTGCAACCGCTCAGGCAGTTTGTGCCGAAATCCATCCCATAAGGTGTATTGAAAAATCTTAGTTTCTGGAAATGTATTGATTTCTGGATGCGCGGCTAATAAGCTTTGAAAAATTGTCGTGCCACTGCGAGGACATCCGACTAAAAAGAATCGTTGCATGATACAATTTTAATAACACTAAAACAATAATATCATGCCTAGAACCGCCACTAAACAATCAATCCTTGAAAGGACGTTGATTCCATTACCATTGAATCGAGACAAGTTATCAATGGCAACAATTGTAGAGCGAGAAAAACTACGGCACGACATGGTGCTACCCGATGCTGTTGAAGACCGATTCCGTCGCATTGAGTGCGAGTATGCAGCACGAGCTAGATTGGCTGTTCACAACCTGCACTACAGGCAAAAGATTCTGTTGTACGGAGTCCCTGGTTGTGGGAAAACCCTTGGAGCCGAGCGTCTAGCATGGAATACTGGCTTAACACTGGTTAAAGTGCAATTTGACTCAATTTTATCATCGTTTTTAGGAGATACAGCCAAGAATCTAAGAAAGGTTTTTGACGAGATTAGCGAAACTCCATGCGTTTTGTTTTTCGATGAGTGTGATTCTATCCTCAGAACAAGAGAAGACAATAAAGACGTTGGCGAGGTTAAGCGAATAGTTAATACTTTCTTGCAAGTTTTAGACGAATACAATCCCGACAATGGGTTGATTGTGATGGCAACCAACTTGACCAAATCTTTAGATTCGGCGGTTTGGCGACGATTTGATGACGTGATTGAGCTACCAAAACCGAGCAAGCGTGAAGTTCAATTGCTACTGGTTCATACGTTGCAAGTTTCTTTTCCAAAAACTACTCAAACGGAAGAGTTAGACTGGGATATTTTGCTGCCAGAAATGGACGGATTCTCTGCTGCACAGGTTGTAAAAGTTGCTCAGAATGCTGCTAAAACTGCTATCTTGCAACATCAACTTAAAACTGTAACTCAACCACTTTTGATGGGTGCAATTCAAGAAATCAAGGAAATGCCAAGTTATAAATAAATTTTTTAAAGTTTCAGTTGTTATTCTTTGTATTTATGCTTAATCACCAAGTTAACCCTATTTTTGTAACAGGAGCGCCACGTTCTGGCACGACTCTTTTACGACTACTGCTAACGACTCATCCGGGTATTTGCATTCCTCCTGAAAGTCTTTTTTTCATTTCTCTAGAAAAAGAGTACGGCAACATCGGAAACCTGTCAAACAAGATTGAAGATTTTTTAAACAGTCTTTACGACAAATCAAGATTTCCTAAATTTTGCCAGTGGGGTGTCAATCGACAAGCTTTATCTAGGGATTTAAAAAGATATAATTTTTTAAGCTATGCGCTAGCCATAAACTCGGTATACCAAGGCTATCTTCAGCAGTTTGCTCCAACCTCTTTGGTCTGGGGAGATAAAAACCCTTGCCATATCCACCAATTAGAAATAATTTGGAAACACTTTTCAAGTGCTAGGGTTGTTTTGATTCTTCGAGATTTTCGAGCCTGCTACAGTTCATTGCAAGCAATTTTATCAAAAGAATTAAGAGCGGAAAAGGTTTGGACTGGCCCCAGAGACTTAGAAGGAATGGCGCGTCAGTGGGATGCCGTAACGAAGCTAGTTGAGAAATACCGCGACTGCGACCAATTCTTTCTGATTCGGTACGAAGAGTTGGTCGCAAATCCGTCAATAGAATTATTAAAATTGTGTAACTGGCTAGGCTTGGATTTTGACGAGTCAATGCTGTTGTTCTATCAGAAGAATGCGGAGTTGAACTTAGTGCTACCAAGTCAGGCTGGTTTAAATCCAATGACTTTTAAGCCAATTGAATCAGCAAGGATTGATGCTTGGCGTAATGAATTAAGCGCCATAGAGGTAGAAAATATTGAATTAACAAATTGGCGCAACTTAGAAAAGCTTGGCTATAAATGTGTAACGCAAAATTAACATGAATCTGCTATATTTGATGAATAATTTGTCTGTATATTTATATGACTTTTGTTTCTATTGTTATCCCAGTTTATAACCGCAAGCGTTACCTTGAAACCGCCATCGAAAGCGTCATCTGGCAAACAGACAAAAACTGGGAACTGATAATTTCTGATGACGGTTCCACAGATGGGAGCTTAGAGATTGCCCAGAACTTCGCGGAGCATGACCCTAGAATTCGGGTATTGACCAACCCCAACAGACCAGCAGATGACGCTAACAGAGGGGCTGCAAATGCGCTGATTGCGGGGTTTAGTGCGGCACGGGGAGAGTATGTCGGGCAACTTGACTCTGATGATTTACTGGAACAACAGGCAATCGAGTTAACAGTCGCAGCGCTTGACAATAATCCCGACTGGGGGTTGGTGTATACAAATTATGTAGATATTGATGCGAATGGGCAAAAAATGCGGCCCGGCTGGCGATGTTCTATTCCGTATTCTAAAGAGCGAATCTTATCGGTTTTCATGGCGTTTCATTTCCGAATGATGCGAAAATCTGCGTACCTAGAAATTGGTGGTTTTCGCACGGAATTTGACACAATTGAGGACTATGACATTTGCTTGCGACTGTCGGAAATTACAGAAATAGGGAAAATAAATGAGTATCTGTATCAATACAGGAAACACGAAAACTCTGTTACGGGCGACAAACTAGCAATTGATTTTTTTGTTTTAATTCAATCAGCAATTCAGGAAGCTCTAGACAGGAGAGGGATGAAGGAAACTCACAGAATCAAGGTTAAGTTTAATCCGACTTTTGCTATAGTTCCAATTTAGTAAATTAGTAGCCGCCACCGGGAGTAGGAGTGGGAGTAGGAGTGGGAGTAGGAGTAGGAGTGGGAGTGGGAGTAGGTGTGGGTGTGGGTGTGGGTGGCGCTGTAACTTCTGATGGTGTTGGCGTGAACACGGGCATCGGTATTCCCTTTGTTTTGCTTTTGCTCCAATAATTAGCGGAGGCTAGCGCTATTGTCGGACTTTCTGTGTTTTCGGGTGTTACCATATATATAGGTAATTCTTTTACATTGGGTGCAACCTTTATTTCTTCTGTTGATTCATTTAATTTTAATTCTACTATTTTGACTATAGCTTTAGTGGACTGAGGAAGAACTCTTGTTTTTTCTGGCTCTGCATAATTTAAAGACTGCGTTCCGTAAAATTTTTTATTAGTATCTAGGAAGCAGTAAGGAATATAAATACTGTTATCAATATAGGAAGACAAAGGTTTTAGATACTGACAAATAGTGTCAATAGAAAAATAATATCCAATAAATGACGAGGATCTGCGAATGTCATCAGACGGCATAACCGCTAGCCCAGTAAATTGAGCAAATTGTAACAAAAAATCTTTTAAATACAATATTTCTTTGTTAGTTTCTGATTGATTGGCTGATAAAGAAAAAGTGACATCTATGCCTGGATACCAGTAAATTTCTGTATCACAAACAACCGTATTACTCCACAACAGGTCAAGATAACCAGAATAAGTATAAGATAGACTTGAGAAAGTGTAGGGCGGTACTACAGTATAATTAGCGTTAAAATATGTCGAAAACTTAAGTCCTAATCCGCTAAAGTTGTTAAGTTCGGGAATGCCTGATATCTTTTTAAAAGTAGCACTTTCTCCTGCGTCAGACAAATATACTAAAGAATTAGCCGAAGTAATTTGTTGAGAAGGCGATACAGCTAAAGATATTTGCTTGATAGTTAATGTTTTCTCTCCAGTGTCATTTACTAGCAAAGGTTCATACAAAAAGCCAGTAGTGCTTGTATACAGTTCAGTAGATGTGTTGTAATGAGAAATTGGAGCTTCATAATTTATACTAAAATTTTTACTTGGAGTTACACAAAACTCTCCAGAAACTCCCATTTCCCCAGGTGTAGAAGACAACTCAATATTACCAGGGGTCTGGAAAGAATAGAAAGTGTTAACGTTTTGAGAGTTAATACTTTTAATTTTAAAATACCAACATGAAGAAACATCAACCCCGAACAACATTTCTGGAGGTTGATAAATACCATCAACAGTGTGCCAAGCCAATGAAGAATATTTATCGTAATCTGGTATTAAAGGAATATGAGTATTGCTAGGTTTTACCACATAATTGGTATCTGGATTACCATAATAAGACTGACCACTATACATCCCAACTTTATGGAAAGCAAAGCTTGTAAAACTAGATGCTATTCCTTTTGAAATATAATTATTTGCATATCCAAAATTGTTATTTTGCCAACCATTGTACCAATTATAGCTTCTGGGCCAATAGCTTCTTACGTTTCCAGAAAAAGCATCTATAGTATTTACTCCTATTTCACTACCAGCGGAATAGAAAAACCCGCCTCCACAGTATCGCCAAAAATAAGGAGGACAAGAATCCGCCCAAAACTCTTGTTGACTGGTAATTCCTTTTTCTATTGTGAATAGAATAGCGGCGGGAGTTCCTAGTGTGTTTGCGTAATCTGATATATTGAGTTGGCTATACCACTTGTGAATTTGCTTGACAGGGAAAAGTCTTCCCATTACAACATAATCTTCTTCTTTTTCTCCTGTGTTGACAATGAAAGCATCAGCCATTCTATAGCCATCTGGGACCGTGTAAATTTTTTTAACAGGCCATGTGCCACCTATCCAGAGTTCTTTCCATAGACGCTCAACGGTTAATTCATCGTATCCAACAAAGGGAGAAATCTCCGAATCAACGTAAAACAATATTTTAATATTGTCTAAAACTTTTTCAACGGGCGGTTTTGGCTCTGGTTTCGGAATAACTATATCCCTTCCTTTTGGCTTAACATCAATAACAACTTGACCGTTTGGTGCGATGAACGAACGCACCTTCTGACCATTGCGAACGTTGCCGTTACTCAAACTTTTGCCAAGCAATTTCTTGCCGTCGCTACCATCAACATTAAAAGCATCAGCTTCAGCGTTGAACTCACGAACTCTGTAGCTAGGGTCAGGCTTCAGTGTTTCCAGTGGATTTGCTGGTTTGCTCTCACGACGTTTAGCCGCATCACACCGTAACCGCTCAATCGCAGCTTTTTGAGCATTTGCTTTGTCTCTTTGTCCTAAAGCCCACAGGTTCGCTTCTTGAATCGACATTGGTTCATCGGTTTCAATTGCGGGGCGGCCGTCAATGTCGTTAATATCTGGCATGGCTAAGCGGGTATAAAGTCGGCTGTACCTTGAGCTAACAAGACTTTCTGTCCTTTGCCCAAGCGTCCGTTACTAAGCATCTGACTAGAAGAGACGGTGACTGATTGAGTGTCACTGGTGAAGACATAGCGCCCTGCTTCAGCGTCAAATTGTTGAAACTTGCCAATTTCCGCTGCTGGAGGCGTTCTGTTTGTTTCAGCCGTAACGGGAGTTAGCGAGTTTTGAATATTGAAGGCTGATTGAGATTGGGAGTAGCGTCTCATTGCCGCTCGCAAGCTTAGCTTATATGGTTTCATTACATTTCCTCATCATCCAATCATAAAAAGCTAGCCACATTTGTTTGTCACAATCCATCCCCAGCCTACCATCTTGAATTGCTTGAGCAACATCTTTGAGAATGATAGCCCTATCCTGTGGGGTTAGTAGGCTCCAATTTGCTTTAGTTGCGTCAACAATTAACGACGGCATATATGTCATCCGTCCAAAGCAATATCGAATGGCGCAAATAGTTAAACATCCGAATTCTTGGATAGGTTGAGAGTCTATTACTTGAGGCAAAACATAACCTTTAGGTTCAATAAAATTATAAGAAGTTTTCGATTCCATCAATTGCCAACCTCTGTAATTAACCAGTCATTTAAACTCGTGTTCAACCAATCGGTAGATGTAATTTGCAACCATTCTTTGAGTTGAGCAAATGCTAGCACAGGTTGCTTTGCTACAACTGTTGTGATTCTCGGTTGCCCAATGATAGCACCAGTTACAGGTACAGCCGCGCCACCCTCAGTTATCGAAAGTTGAATCTGCTGTTTACCTTCAACGACTTGTACTGCTGACACCCAATAGCGACTAGGCTCAATACCGGGAATAATTCCACCAGTCAAACCAACTTCAACTCTGTCGCCAACTACGAACACAACGGCTTTATCAACAATATTAGCATTACTTACAAGCCAATTTCCTTGCGCGCTGCTAATCAAAGAGTTTGCCGTTCCCCCAATCCACCACAAGTCACCCAGAATTAAGTTAGCATCAGGTTCGCAAGAAAAGTTCAAGCCTGTGAGCAAGTAAGTCATTGCGTTCTCATCCGGCTCAACCACCTGCACTGTCAGTACCGGGCGGTACAAGTTGGACAGCCACCAATCGTTAAGGGCAATTGTCAACTCATAAGCTTTACTCTTTCCTTGTCTGTAAAAATACAGAATTGCTGCGATTTGCTTGAGAATTGCTTCAGTCGGAACCTTGCCAATACTTGCAAACTCTTTGGGCGGTGTTTGACCCGAACATTCTAGGTCAAAGTTCCAATGTTTTTTAATCTTTTTCTCTTCGTCTTCCCAATCATCCAAGCCTTCGCCATCTGTTCCAGCGGCTGAATATGCGGGTAAGTATTCAGTTGCCGGAGCATTGGCAAGTCCAGAGCGACTGAGTTCTATTTTGTCGCCATCTTTCTCGGTCATTAGCGACATCCGCGTTTGATGTTTGACTTGAAACGTGTTGATATTCCGAGTGCTATAACTTACTGTACTAGAACTCTCAACATCTCCCACACGAGTGTAAGTAGGAATAGCTGTAACTTCAGTAATATTCACTGAAACTTTATCCTTCCACAATTTTTCGTCCATCGCTTCAATTTCAGCGGAGAATCTAGCTTGATAAGTTGTTTTAGCTGTAACACGGTGCATCTCATTTGAGCCCCAACGCATCCACTGTTCAGTAGTTTGTCCGCTAGGTGCAAGTGTTCCGATAAACGGCCAATAATTAGTCAGGATTTTAGAAATATATTCTTCAGTTACTGAGGTTGTAGCGGTTTGCACTCCATTAGAATTGTAGGTATAATTTGTCCGAGTTTTGCTGCTTAGGATTTGAGTAGTATTTAACAGCCAGTTATCAGCAGGGAAAGTCTGTCCACCAACGCCCGTAACACTTGAAGGCATTGTAAAGTTTACGTCGGCATAAGCTCCAAAGAAGCCAGCAAAGACTTTGCAGACAGGCTCGTTGATGATTTCTTCTTCATAATCTAGTCTGCCATTATTACTGGGAATCTGGCTAAAATATTGAGTTTTGATACTTCTGTAACTTTCTACAAATGCGCTGCGATTAGTTTTAGCGCCAGGAACTGCTAGCCCGCGCCGCTCTACTTTTGTTGTTGTAACAGTTTTTTGACCAGGCTCTATTTTTTCTACCGTTGTTGTCGTTGATAGCAGCACTTCCGTTGTGGGACTGCCGTTAATATTGATGATTGTCTCAGGCCCAAAATCTTGAGTGATTGAAGTTTTTTCTTTACTGCCGTCAGGGTTAACTGTCTCGGTACTGCCGTCGGGTTTCTCTGTATTTTTCTTGTCAATACTTCCCGATACAACTAACTCTTTAATTGCGTCTAGTCCGCTGTCCAAAGGTGCGTATTCAATTTCATCTTTGCCAATTACAACTACCAGCGCGGTCGGATTGTTTGTAATGTTAATCTTAGTAATTCGGATGCCGTCTTTGTCCGCCCAAAGGTAGCTAGGGGGAGAAGCCTTAAAGCACAAATCTCCGGCTTGCTGAATCAGTGAACCGCTAAAGTTGATAGGCCCCCTAATCTGTCCAGTAACACTACCGTAAATCTTAGTTGCTCCAGCCCTACCCAGTAAGAAGGTAACGACTGCCTGAATATCGTAAAACTTTGATTTCTGAAACTCTCGAAATATCTCAGGTAATGTTAAATCGCCTTTTGGTACGACAACGGGTGGAGGCGGAGAACCTGAACTACTGGATGACGTAAACGATACGCCTGGTGAGGAGTATGAGATTACGATTACAGACGTTGACTCTGTGTAGCCGTCTTGCTGTTCCTGCTGCGTAGAAGGCGTTTCTTTAGGAATTTTATTGTCTTCCCTGAAGTCGTCAATTGACCGATTTTTCAGCAGCGACAGCAGGCAGCCAGTTTGAATTGTAAGCTGACAATCGGCAAAGTTGTAGAATGACCGAATCAAGTATTGAGTGCCACGCGGGTGTAGCTTGTAGGTTCCGTTGCCATTCAATATTTGAATTTCTAACTTTTTCCCCCAACACCACCAACGATTCAGCCTATCGTTAAGCTTTTGCGGGTTTAGGTGATGGTCGTGGATTTCAACCGTCCCCGTAGCGTAAATGAGGCCGCTGGTGTCCAACTCATTCTCGTCGCACACGAATCGAGCGAAACCAGGAAACTCTAATCCGGCAACGAGTAATTTGTTAGGTCTAGCGGCTGCATTAACTGTCATAGGTTGTAGGATAGGAGTATAAGCAGATTGAATTGCCGCCAATTACTAGATATTTTTAATTATGACTGATTTATTGACACTGAAGTATATCTCAATTTCACAGGTTGAACTTTTCGGCAAGAATGCTAATAGCTACAGTCGGAAATTCTGCAATTATCACGCCTGATAGGGTGTTAATTAGCTTCAATTAATCTGTGTTACCCTTTATTACTGCTTTGAAGTCAAGTGACCTTATCTTAAGGCTTCTAAAAGTTCATTCGGCATTAAGTTACCCTTATATTCTAAAGCTTCTAAAAATCCATCTGGCAGTGGTTCACTATACCACCCTCGTCTGAATTGAAAATACCACACTCCATCTGGCTTTCCAGATAAATCGCAAACAGCGGAGTCTATTATGTCTTTGTAATTCTTGTATCTGTCCGTTTCTGTTGCCGGGGAAATTCTTATGAATTTATCTGTTCTGTTGGTATGTACAATTCCTTTGTACACCCAAAATCTAACAATACTCTTGCCCGTTGAAACTTCTTGCTCTGTTAGATATTTTCCATCTGCGCGCCAAAAAGCTACTACAATAGCTTTCCGTTCTTCTTTGGGAGAGGGATTGTTTATTTTCATCACATTTACTCCATAATTGATATCATTTTTGCGCCGTCTTTTTGCTTCGCCCACTGTTTCCTCCAATCTTTACTTTTGTACTTTAACGATTTATTCAATTATTATAGCTTAGTTGTAAGCTATTTAATAATCTCAGTCTAGAGCCTAAGCACTCAATTGAGCTTGCTCTAGTGTCATGTCTAGTTTGTTAGCTAGGGATGGAGCCGGAAGAGCTTTTAAGACTAAAACATCTAACGGGTTTTTCCAAGCTGTTTGAAAACGTTGAATACAAGAAAGCATGGGAGACTAAGGCTCAAATTAAGTACAGAGTCAACGCCGAGAGAGAGGGGATAAGAACGCTTAAAACGAACAAGTAGTGTCACCAGAGTATCGGCTCATCTTCTTCAACTGGCTTTTCAACTACTACCTCAACAACTGGTTTAGGCTTCGTAAATGGCATTTCTTTCGCAAAAGCCGCCGCATCAGCCATATTTGCCGCCAATAGCTGCTCTCGCTTGGTTCGTTCTCTTGGAAGTTTGGCGTAAATTACCCAGCACTGACCTGAGTACAGGTACAGTGTGGGCTTTCAATAGCCCTGAAATGATCTTGCAAATGGCAAAATAATCTCGAACCTTCAGGCTTATTTACGGAAGCCCCAATAGTAGCAATGTTCTTACTACCATTTAAGTCTGCATCACCTTTCCATCCGCAATGACCACAAGCGAACTTTTTGCCATTCCTATAAGACTCACCCTTTACAGGATGAATGTGATGGCATTTGTGGCACATTTGACTGGTGTACCTAGGCTCGACAAACAAAATCTTGACGCTATGCTTTATAGCTTTGTAAATCAGAAATTGACGCAACTGAAAAAATGCCCAGCTATTACTAAGTCTGCGCTCTTTCTTCGAGCGTGGCTGCTGATTTGTACGCTCCCTAATCCCAGTCAAATCTTCTAAAGCGATAACTTGATTTTTGTTGTGAGCCTTCGTTACAATACGGTGACTGATAGTGTGATTTACTAAGGTCTGAAAGCGTTTTTCTTTGCCCGACAACCGTTTCAACAATCCTCGACATCTACGCCGAGAGCTGCGTGTGCCTTTCGTGGCTTTTCGTTGGAGATTCTCTCTCAACTTAGCATAATGATTTCTAACTTGGGTAATTTGTTTACCGCTAAATGTATCTCCATCAGAAGTAACTGCAATATCAGTCCTACCCAAATCACAGCCCAAAACGTGATTGCTTGGTGGAGGCTCGGCTGGTTGAGATTCAAGCTGAATATTGAGATAGTAACTACCATCTTTGCGTTTGCACAAAGTAGCAGTCTTGGGGTTTTGACCTTTCAGCAATCCAAGTTGGTAGTTCCCAATAGCCAGTACAAACCGCTCCCTGCCACCAGTAGTAGTCAAACTTACTGTCCAATCTTTCTCCCTGAAAGAAAAGATACGGGTATCGTAAGTGACGCTAGTAGGAGCAAATTTATTGACCGGTTTCCCATCTTTTTTGGCTGTTTTTCTGTTGCCGGAAACCCGTCTAATAGCATGGATTGCCAACTGTGCCGAAAGTCCAAACATATCTCTGACATCGTGATATATCAAAGATTGCATCGCCAATTCGTTTGTCAGGGTTGGCGACACAGTTTGATTCACATATTCACAAGCACTCGCGAACGCCTGAAAGGTTGCATCAATTTTGATAGACTGCTCAGGTGTCACTTGGAGCTTGCAAGATACTGTCAGAACTTGTTTCATGACAAGATTATATCACGTATTGAAAAATTCTGTCTGCGTTTATAGATAATTTGTTCGGCGGGTACGCCTCACGCGCATTCCTCCCGTCACTCAACGGAGTACCATTAGAGTGCGGGACTCCTCCCGTCACTCAACGGAGTACCATTAGAGTGCGGGACTCCTGCTGCCTTAGTTGAATAACTTTTTTTGAAGATGTATCTTGATATGATTTGCAGTCAGTCATCAAATCGATTTGCTGAGATTCGACATATCGATTTGACGGATTTTGACAAATGGGTAGTGATGCGGGTTCCAGCAGTTCAGCTAGCTTTTCTGTGTCGATGGTGTAATACTTGCAGGCATCCCATTTTCCGGCTCGAAGCTTCCGACTGATGACTAAACCGAGTTCTTCAAGTTTGGCAAATCCAGACTTGATTTGATAAAAACTCAAGAATGGAAAATTGCCGCGCCAGTCAATAAACTTGCCGTGTTCTTGTACTCGCTCTTTCTTTTTAGGGTCTGTGCACTTGATAGGGTTGCGAATCCACTTTTGCCCATCTACGACTGTTCCAGCCATTGAAGGACTCTCAACACACCACTGAAGCTTGTTAAACATGGTGGCTTCAATTACGCCGATGATGGTAGCTAAATCTTCGTCAAAGTATCCTAGTCTTGATGTGTCCATATCGATTCACCTTGTGTAGAGTTGTGGTGAATACAGCAGGAGACTCTTGTTAAGAATTAATTTGATAGCACTTGACAACGTTCGTCAGGGGTGCTACAATTAACAAAGAACAATCGCCACCTTGTCAAGGTTTTGTTCCGCTGTATCCAACATTTTTTGATTGAAGCCACCCGCTTATAACGGGTGGCTTCTTGTTTGATTATATCACGAGATTGACCCAGCGCGTCAACATCCCTACACCGACGCTACCAATACTTGTGAACAAAACCGCTAAGTACCATACATAGCAACACTTTTGATACCGTTTGAAGAATACTTTCCCAAAACGCTTGACAAGTCTTAGTGGGTAGCCTATAGTGATAACAGATAGAAAAAACCACTTGCTATTAAGCAAAAAACAACTAACAAAGGAGACTAATTATGATGACACCACAAGTTGAATTCGATTTTAATGAAAAAGTTGCTCTAACAGTTGATGAAAAAGGAGAGATTAGTTACTGGACTGATGGTGGTTTGGGAGTATCTAAAGTTTTCAGTAATGGGGAGGATAAAGCAGTGCTACGTCAAGTGGATTACTGGATATTTGAGGGCGCAGCAGATAAAGCTACTTATTGTGATTACCTTTTAATGTGGTTTGGGGACTATCCTTATGGAAGTTGGGCTTACACTATTAAGAAGTGTAACGTCACAAAGGAAGTTACAATCGGCGAGGTAAGTACGGACATAAACTCAAGAGGCCTAACATCAGCGGATAAGTTTGTCCAACGTTGTAAAGCTTATGTACCTGAAAGCATAAAAGCTGACTTTATAGCTAGTTAGTCTTTTCCTATCTAATAATCGCCGAAACACCTTCTCAGGTGTCTGGTAAGGCTTACTACTTTGCCACTGACGAGGCTAGTAAAATCACAAAGAAAATAATGGATTTTGTATTTAGCAAAGAGCAGGAATTAACCTTAGCCAAGCAAGCGTTAGAGCTACTAAATTCGGAAAAAAGCTCCGAGGAAATAGCGTTTACTGAAAAGCTCGTCGCACAAGGGTGGACGAAATTTGAGAAAGAAACTGTCTACTTCTATGGAATTACTTCTGTGATTTATTGGTGGCTCGTTCACCCTAGTATTGCCGGGTTGGAGTGGCAGGATAGTGACTATGACCCGGAAGAAAATGGCGTAGACACGGCGCTCTACTACGAGTTGTCCTGTCCACTACTTGCGAACACAACTGCTAAGCACCATACATAGCAACGCTTTCGATACCGTTTGAAAAATACTTTCCCAAAACGCTTGACAAGTCCTAGCGAGTAGCCTATAGTAATAACAGATAGAAAAAACCACTTGCTATTAAGCGAAAAACAACTAACAAAGGAGAAAATCAATGGCTCAACCTATTCTTTCGGTTCCATCTAAAATCGCCATTAAAAACACAGAACGTGGATTCTTGCGAATGACTTTTGGGTGTGTCTCTATTGGATTTGTCGATGGAAATTACAATGTAAATTATCCCAACATAGAAAAGCATTTAGAATGGGTGGGTAACGAAATGTTTACCCCGATTCAGCTAGATTTGATTTTTTCAAAAATAGCCAAACAAGTTGATTGTACTGTCCCAAGAAGAGCATTCGTACAAGTGGACTGGCAACTAATAGGAGATGATGGAAAAACAGAAATAACTTCAAGACAAACCGCATTATTGAAAATCTGCAAAGATTTGTCAGTGATTAAGTATGATTCTGTTTCTAGCTTCTATAAGGCAGCAGAATTTGAACTGACACCATGCCTTGAAAGTATGGTGTCAGAGGCTAAAGATTACGCTTCATGCCCCGAGTCTAATTATTCAAAGAGTTGCCATAGTCCTACCTGCTGTTACAACGAGAAAACAAGATATCGATTTGGTGGACAATGGCGAGTTCGCAATTATTTAACAAACAAAAAAGAAGTTGAAAAACGGGAGATTACAGCAGTAGTAATTAATCCTTGGAATTTGCGAGGTTAAGTCAAAAAGCCGAAACACCTTCTCAGGTGTCTGGTAAAGCTTACTACTTTGCCACTGACGAGGCTAGTAAAATTACGGAGTTGGAATATTATGTATCACTTTAAAATTGTCGAAAATACTTTCATCCCGTTAACGGAAGTAGGGCAGGAGGTATTGACCAATCCTCGCCCAATAGTACAACAACTAGACACAGCCTTATTGTGGGCAGAAGTAGATGTTGACTTGAGCTACGAGTTAAGTCAAGGGAATATTTGCGGTGTCGAAAAGCAATATTTAGAGTTTGCCCACGGGCTCTAAGTGCTTCAGCATAGTAGGTTACTCCTGTCAGAAACTCAGGGCTAAAGCCACTGAGCTTGTAAGACGAAAGTTGAAGCAAGCTATTCTGACCAGCCTAAGTCTTAACTGACTACGTTTTTTGAGTCACGACACCCTGGAATGCGAAGCTAGTTCCTTGCCCTGTCGCCTGCAATTAAACAGTTTTAAAGTCACTGAAACAGTGTTGCAGGTCTAAAAAGCTCAGAAAACATTGGCGAAGCAAACATTACCCCGCAAGGGAGGCTCCAAAAGAGCAAACATTATGCGTACAGGGTTGTGAGATTTGAGGTAGTAACTGTCCTGCTGAAAGTACATTACAAAAGTACACCAAGTCAAGCAACTCCAATGCGGTAATGGAAAGATTCAAGGCGGTTCAAACCGCCGAGCCGTTTCCCTCTCAGGTCTGAAGATACTGAGTTTCCCACTTACCGAGTTTTTCTATGAGGGTTCGACTCCCTCTTACGCTTTTCCCTGTAAATCTTTCTCAGTAGGGATTCTAAAAATTATGATTAAACTAAACTTTTCTCATCCCAATCCAGTTTTAACCGCCGACGGGTTTGTTAATCATCAGCTTCACGTTGATCTAGCGGACGCGGAGCTTTGCCAGAAACTCATTGCCTACTTAGCCTCCATTGTAGGAGACGGAAGCGAAGATGTAGTGATTGTGCCACCAGGCTTAGCGCCTCTGTCAGTACTAGTAGTGGTGGCCATTCACGGGTTGACGGGGTATTTTCCGTCAGTGGTTGCGATGACAAAAGGAGAGGACGGGTTTTCTCCGTTACCCGCTGTCAATTTGCAGGAGTTTCGGAACTCCTGTGTCCGAACATCTAGAGAAGGGCTCAAAGTTCTCTAGCAAACAACTCATTATCAGATGCAATGAAGTGAGCAATTAAAATGAGGTCACTTCCTCACCACCGCTGAAAACTACGTCCACAAACAAATCTCACTCATCCCACGGCACGGCGACAACTGCTTATGGCTTATCCCTTCAGCCTGCGACTTATTCCAAGATTTGAATCCTGACGGCACTCTAACACCATCCCAAAAGCTATCCCTAGAATCCTTTGTAAGGCAACTCGAGTTCACGGAATTACTTAGCAGCTTGACACCTTCGCAGATGCGAACACTAGAGTTTTTTGTGGAAAAAATTAGCAATCAATGACCGACGGGGTTCCCTAGAAAACTACCCGCGCCGACAATCGTGCACGGGGATTTGATCATTAACAACAGCGTAAATCTGCTTGCAAGATTCTTAGCAGTTCACACGGCTAGTTTTTCTAATTCGCTCATTACAAAACTCAATTCCATCAACTCTCCTATCGCCTTCTCTTCAATGGTAGACAGGTCAATCCCGACTAAGAACTTAGCAAAATATTCGACATATCCGCTCTGACTATTGATGAATGGGTCTGCTAGTAGACGGGTAGTAACAGGCTCTGTCAAACTGAGAAATACATCACTCAATATAATTTTATATCCGTCAAAAGGTGGAACAAATATTTTACTGTCTGCGCGTCTGACTACCGACCAAAACTGATTCCTCTCTTCCCAAGAAGCCAATACAGTCACATTCCACAGGTGTTTTGCTTCATGCGGCGTTCGCTTTATGAATGCGTTGCCACTAAAGGCGTAATCTATCTTAGCCCCGTGCAATAACTTTCTAGAGTAGCTTGGCAAGTTCCTTAGAGTTACCATAAGAGTGTCGATTTCAAGTCTTAGGTATGGATAATCTTCTATTGTTGGATATGGCATTATCTTCTCCTACCCAGTGCGCTTAAGATTTCAGCACATTCGGCTACTGGATTCTGGGAAACGACAGTAAGGTTTCCGACACCGCCTTTACCCATTCCAGTTAACTTGTCCGAGATAGTTTCGAGTAAGTTGTAAATATTGCCTGCTGTTTCTTCTAGGGACATTGTAATTTGCTTGACCTCGGTATCAATCTTTGGAGCAATTGGGGGCTGATTAGATGGAGCTACATCACCTAATCTTTTTGCTAATATCTCATAAATCCTAGTAACAGTTGCCTCTAATCCTTTAGGTTTGTTTGCCTCTCCTTCAGCCTTGACTTGATTCCCTCTTGCCTCGTCTAATTGTTGTTGCAAACGTTGAAGTTCAGTTATAGGAGTCTGGCCACCTTCAAATGTTTTCAAAGCTCCATTAACGGGTTTCCCAAACTGCTCCATTGCTGCTTTCGCTTCGCGCAAACCTCCCAAGGTGGCTTCCTCGGCTGTTCCAATTGCAGCATTGACCTTACCTTCCTCGGTATTGAAATTAATACCTTTTCTTTTTGCGAAATCACGAGCCGCTAATTCGTTTTCGGCTCTAGCTTCGGCATTCCATTTCTTAGTATAATCCTCCATCGCCTTCTGAGCGGCTACAAGGGATTTGTTCGCTGTTTCAACATCGGGAACCGCTGAAACGGTGTCAACAGGAACGTCAAAAATTGGCAGTGACTTAGCGATTTCTAAAGGTTTGCCAATTTCAGCACTGATGCCTTTGAGCCAGTCGGGAGTCATTTCAGCAACAGGTGCAGCCTTGGGAGCTTCAAACCCTAAACCTTTTAACCCTTCAGCTTGTACGGCTCCCAAAGCTTGAATAATCGCAGTTTGAGCGGTGACAGTTAAGGTTTGCTGCTGTTTCTTGTCCTCTACCTCTTTGGCAACTTTAACTTGATCAAGAGCGGGTTTTGCGTTGCCAAACGCATCAAAAACATTTGACGACTGTACAGAGCTTGTCGAACTAAGACTGCCACCAGAGTCTTTTTTGGTTTGCGCTGCTTTGCGAACTTCCTCAAGTTGTTGTTGCTGTGTTAGGCGTTCCCGTCCCCCTTGTTGTTCGATGTTTAGCCGCTGCTGCTCAAGTTGGTTGATTTCACTTTGAGCTTTTTCGGATTCCCCAACTTGAGCGAGTGCTTGTTCTCGAAAACCTTGAACCTGTTTTAACGCTGCAATTTCGCGAGGCGCTGCACCCGTTGCCTTAGCTTTCTCAACCGCCGCCTGAGACTCAAACAAGGCAATCTGAGCTTGAATTTTTTGGCGCTGTAGTTCGATTGCTTGCTGTTTCTGGCTAATAGCTAGTGACTGCTGTTGAGCTTGTTGCTGAACTGCGAGTGATGCTACTTGCTGGTCATAAATCTGCTTTTTAATTCCTTCAGCTCTGGTGGCATCGCCGGACGCATCTGCAAGAGCAAGTTGGAATTCCAACCGTTGCTTGTCAAGGTCGGATACCGCAGAAGTAAGACCACCCGCTGCTGCCTGTTTGCGCGACTGTTGATCTAGTCCAAACTTCTGACTGTCAAGAGTGTTTAGCTCGTTCTCAAGACTTAGTTTTTGCGCGGCTAATTGAATTTCAATTGCTAGGGTGGCTGCTTTGCGCTTGGCTTCTAACTGCTTCTCAATCAGCCCAAGGTTTGCACCTGCTAATTCTTGCTGGATTTGCCCTTCTCTGTTTGCGGCTTCTTTGGCAGAAATAACGCCCTGAGCGCGTAGTTGACGGGTTGCAACTAACTTATTTTGCAGGATGATAATCTCGCGCCCTGCTGTTTTGAGTTGGACGGCTTCAATCTGTTTAGCGGCATCTTCTGCTGATAATCCCCCAGCAAGTTCGGCTTTACGGATTGCCAAGGTATCAGTTGTAGTCGTTAACTTACTGATACGCTCTTGAACTTTGAGAGCTTCTTCAATTTTTTCAACTATTTTTTGTTTGGCTTCTTTCTGTTTTTCAATGGCGCGAGTTTGTTCTAGGTTTTCACGAGTCGCCTTTTGCTCAATTGCCAGTTTCTTGTCTTCAAGACTATTGATTTCAGATTGTGCAGAACGGACTTTACTGATTTGTCCGAGTGCCTGATTCCGTAGTCCTAGAGCCTGACTGAGGGCTGCAATCTCTCCACTAGATGCACCAGTTGCTTTAGCTTTGGCTAACGATGCTTCGGCTTCCAGAATACCAATTTTTGCGGTAATCTCCTGGCGCTGTAACTCGATGGCTTGCTGCTGACGAGCTAGTCCAACATTTGCTTTTTGCTGTTCTTGTGACTGAGCAAGGGACTTTAACTGCTGTTGATAAATCGCTTCTTTCAGTTGCTCTTGCTGAACAGTATTACTAGCGAGGTCTGCCAATTGTAACTGAAAACCTAATCGTTGCTGGTCTAGTTTGGATTGAGCCTCTAGTACCCCAGTTATTGCACCTTGTTTTTTCGCAACTAATTCTAAGTCTTGACCCTTGACCCCCAAATCGGCTGCTTGCTTCTCAAGAGGTAGCTTCTGCTCAGACAGCCGTGCTTCAATTGCGTCGGTTGCCGCCTTTTTCTTGGCTGCGAGTTCTTTCTCGATTAGGTTGAGACTTGCTTGTGTTAAATCTTGCTGAATCTGTGCTTCGCGGTCTGCGGCTTCCTTAACAGAGATTAAGCCCTGCGCTCGCATTTGGCGCGTGGTTGTCAACTTACTTTCTAAAATTCCGCGTTCGCGTTCAGCAGTTTTAACGCCAATTGCTTCAATTTGCTTGGCGGCTTCTTGTGCTGAAATACTGCCAGAAAGTTCAGCCTTGCGAACGCCAAGGGTTTCATTTGTGGTTGCCAGTTTACTGGTACGCTCTTGAACTTTGGCAGCTTGTTCAATCTGCTCTAGAGCTTTCTGCCTAGCTTCTTTTTGTTTCTCAATCGCTCGACCTTGCTCTAAGTTTTCCTTGGTCGTCCGCTGCTCAATAGACAGCTTTTTATCTTCAAGTGCATTGACTTGAGCTTGGCTTGCTCTGACTTTGCCAATTTGAGCGGCTGCCTGACCTCGCAATCCTAGCGCTTGCTTTAATCCAGCAACTTCCTCTGTTGAGGCTCCTGTCGCCACAGCTTTAGCTAAAGCTGCCTGAGCCTCAATGATTGCAATCTTGGCTGAAATCTCTTGACGTTGTAGCTCGATTTCCTGCTGTTTACGTGCGAGTCCTACGCTAGCCCGTTGCTGTGCCTGAGAGGCTACAAGATGACTAACCTGTTTCTGATAAATTGCCTCTTTCAACTCCTCCTGTTTTGCGGTGTTTCCAGCGAGTTCTGCAATCTGCAACTGAAAACCGAGACGCTGTTGGTCTAACTTGGATTGAGCATCGTCAACCCCTCCAGCCGCCGAAGCTTGTTTAGCAGACAAATCTAAGTCTTGAGATTTAACTCCTAAATCAGCCGCCTGCCGTTCAAGAGGTAACCTTTGCTCGGACAGTCGCGCTTCAATCGCATCAACGGCAGCTTTACGTTTGGCGACGATTTGCTTTTCAACTAATGCGAGAGTTTTGTTGGTTAACTCTTCCTCAATTTGAGCCTGTCTGTCAGCAGACTCTTTGGCAGTGATTACGCCAGAGGCTTGCAACTGTTTGGTAGCCGCTAGTTTTTGAGTTAGTAGTCCAATCTCTTTTCGAGTCTGAGATTGTTGAATTGCCTCAATTTTTTTAGAGGTAGCTTCAGCACTTGTACCGCCTAACTCTGCCTGCTTAGCTTCTAAGGTCGCACCGCTCGTGTCTTTTTGGATGGATTGCTGTTTACCTTTAAACTTATCCTCAAACGAGTCTAACTGTTTCTTTTTCCGGTCTTCCTCTGCCGCTGCACGAGTTTTGTTAGCCTCTTGTTGAGCCTTTAGTAGTTCCTCTTGGGCTTTTTTCTGAGTTTCTTTCAGCTTCTCCAAATCTTCAGGTTTCTCTTTCTTTGCGTCGCCTAAACTTTTAACAGACTTATTGGCAAAGCTTGCTTTGTCTGTTGCCGCTTGTAACTCGATTGCCGCCCGCCTTTTAGCGGCTTCTTTTTCATTGATTTTGCCAGCAGTCAAATCACTTTCAATCGCAAATTTTTGCTTTAGGACTTTTTCCTCAAGCGCTGTTGATTGTTTCTTAATTGCCTCTGTAACTGAGTTAACTGTAGGTTTTGCTTTTTCCTGCTGTACAGCTTTTTTCTTGTCAAGTTCAATTGATTCTTGAATTGACTTTTTCTGCCGATTAACTTGGTCAATCTGCATTTTAATTTGACCAATTGCAGCATTTCGCGCATTGTTTTGAGCTTCGGCTTCGTTTCCGCCTATGCCAAATAATCCTGCCTTGGCTTCGGGGACGGCGTTGGCTTCTTCTAATTGTTTATCTAGCAGGGGTAAAGTATTATCTGCGCGTTTTAAAGCTTTTTTCTCAGCTTCTTTCTCAACCGTTGTCAACCCTCGCCCTTCTGTTGTGGCTTTGGCACGGGTGCGTTGAGCATTGCCTAAGTCTTGAGCGCTACCCACTCCAGCCTTGCCCACAATGTCAGTGTTGGCTCGTAGGTCATCAAGCGCAACGTTAAGCCCCTTCATTTCCTGAGTTTTTTGGACAATAGCAATCAATCCAATGGCTGCACCCAACGCTGCAAGAGGTGCTAATGCCAAGGCAGCGCTAGTTGCCATACCACCAAGACCAACAGCAGCAAAGTAAGAGGATGTCCCAAATAAGTTAGTTACAATGGTTGCGCGAAGATAGTTCGCCGTCATTGCTACTAACCGAATTTGGGTAACTGCCATTGCCGCATTATTTGTGACCATCGCAACTGTAACTTGGGTAGTAGCTAAAGCGTAAACCGTTTTAGCAGCAGCGGCAGCTTTTGTAACAACAATTCCGGCAGTAGTTGCAGCGGCTCCGGCGATTTCTTGTGCAGTTTTGATAATCTGCAATTTCTCAAGAATGGTATAGCCAACAATCAACCCAGATGTAGCCGTAACAAGGGCGATTGTTCCACCAATTAATGTTTGAACTGGTGCAGGTGCACTTAAAAAAACACCTAAAAGCGAATTGGCGGCTGTTGCTGCTGCGGCTAGTGAAGGTGCAAGAGATTTTCCTAATTGTAATTTTAGAGCGTCTATACTTCCACTTAACTGTTCCGTAGCATTCCCCAAACCTTGTTGTAACTGTTTTTGTTGTTCAATAGCTGAGCCTGCGCCAGAATCTCCTTTTTGAGCGTTTTTGATTTTTGTATAAGTTTTGTCTATTTTGTCTTGAGTTTGACCTAGTAAACCAAGAAAGGCTGGCCCGCCTTCATCTCCAAAGATTATTCTTACCAAACTGGCCTTTTCGTCTGGTCGCATTTTATTAAGGGCAGAACGAAACTCTGGAACTAACTCAACCAGATTTCGCATTTCTCCGGTTGTAGAATCTCGGATATCTACCCCTAGTTTTTTCATGGCTTCAGACGCTTCTTTTGTAGAAGGTGCTGAAAGTCTGCCAATAACTGTTTTTACCGCTGTGGCGGCAGTTGAGGCACTAAATCCGGCATCTCTAACTAAACTAAAAGTTGTTGCTAAGGTTTCTAAGTCTTGATTGTTTGCTTTTGCAACTGCACCAGCTTGAGACAATATTTGCAGAAAGTCAGGCGCATCAATCGCACCAGCCGCCGCCGTGGCTGAAACTACGTTTGCAATTTCGTTGGCACTTCTGCCGTAAATAGTGGTAGCAGCACCAACAACTGAAGCAGATACTTTAACACTAGCGCCAGAGGCTTCTGCCATTGCGACTAAGCCGCGTAAGTTTTTAGCGGTATCTTTAGCGCTGAAACCCAGCTTTGCCAATTCAACAGCAGCCTCTGCCGACTCGTTGCTTGTTTTAGTTGTCGCGATTCCAATAGACACCGCTTCTCTTTCAAGTGCTGCTACTTCTTCGGCACTCGCACCTGCTGCCGCACGGAATGAGTTAAGAGAGCCTTCAAAGCCTTTGTAAGTATTAATTCCTTCTTCTGCAAACCCTTTTATAGTCCCAAAGGTAAATTTTGCTGCATCCGCCAACGCCTGAAATCCAGCAATTGCAGCGGCTGTGTCTATTGGCGGAATCTCTATAGGTGGAACAATTATGGGCGGGACAACTATGGGCGGGATTTCTGGGATTCTAGGCGGAACAATAATTAGGGGAATGTTTATGCTTGGGTTTCCCACGCTCCGACGAGCTTCGTCAAGACTTCTTCCCAATCCTGACGCATCAACTCCTACACTAAATAAAACTGACCCTACTGATGTAACCACAAGGCAGTAATCATAAATAACTATCCTTAGAGTCAACAAAACAAGGCAAACAATTATAAGTTATTTGTTGAGTTGCAGCGGTATAGAATTTAATTAGCACTTAGACGATTGAGGCTTGATTGTTTTCGTTGTTGTCGGGTGATATACAATTATTGCAAGCGTGAATTGTTGAAAGTTGACCTTTATAATTTAGCCACTTAAAACGGCACACCGACTCGTTTGGTTTTATAACAATTTTATTATTGCAAACGGCACAGTGATTACCGGGTGGTTTGTTTTTTGTCTTCATACAAGGAACCCCAAGATTTCTCTCAGGGATGTGTCTCTGCAATATTGTTTACAGTATTAATGTATCACCTTTCCCTATTTTCTATTGCATCAACAATAGCTTGGTCGAAGGCTTCATCGGTAGGTTTTGCTAGCTGCCCAGTCGCGCAAAGCCATCTTAATTGGATGTTTCGTCCGCCTCTGCAAATGCGAGTACCGTTGCTATTGTGGCAGATATGTTGCCCCTCTCCCATTAAATTCTGAATATATTTGGCGTAAGCTCCTGGTGAAAGTTGTACAGGTTCTTTGCCTTCAAATGGGCAAGTTAGGCAGGGACGAGGTTGGACGGGATAGTCGCGCATATCTCCGGCGATGGTGTTGATACTCAATTGTTTTATCCTTCTAGGCGATTAATCATCATTATCAGTTCCAATGCTTCTCTTCTTGACCTGAACCAAGTTAGCGGCTTAATAGTAATTGCTCCACTCTCGCAAGGTACAGACAAAAAACCTTCATCTTCAAAACAGCCACCCGTTGCTAGAGAGTCTTGCAAGTCTTGCATTAATCCTGACCTGTATTCAGGTGAAAGCTTTTCTAAGTTAATTCCCCACAGCTTGACGGCAACATCAAATATGCTTGTATCTCCCGGCATTGTTCACTCCCCTTGAAGCTATTGTAATAATTGAAATTGACCCACTTTTGACTGAGTATAAAAGGAATTCAGTAACTAACGCGCCATATTTTTAGCGTGACACTGCTTGTTCCAATTGGAATAAGCCTGAACTGGGATACCAATCTTCTCCGGCAACTCAGAAGGAAATTCAAAAGCGTCGGGTGATGGAGACAGCAATTGCTGCCTAATCTGGGCAACTTGTTTTGCTTGGCTGGCTTGCTGCGATTGATTTTGAGAGTTGAAACCCGTTTCGATATGCAGGTTTCGCCACTCCTGATAGTTGGGTTGGCGCGGAGATTGACCACCGTAACGCTTAATTTTCTCCACTGCGTTTGCGTAGTCAACACTCAACGGCTCCAACTCTTTCAAGGCCTGTTCGGCTGCTTCCATGCAACGCCTTTCTTGAGTGGCGTACTCTTGTCTTAGAGCCATCCATTCTTCAGTTATTTGAGCCTCCCTTGCTTTGATAAACTCTACGGCTTTTAAAGCAGTTGCCGTTAATAGCTTAGGGTCTTTTCGCGCAATTCCTGCCTGTTCTGACCAAGGGTAGAAATTAACTCCCAACGTTTCCCCGGTTGGGTCATAGTAGTCGAAACTTCCAAGTATTGTCGGACTTTCAGCTTGGTACACCGCCAGCGGAATCTTAAAGGCATCCGCCCAATTTCCTTGAGCTGGAGTGACAAAATCCAGTCTAGGGGCTTTCACTTTAGCTTCTCGTGCTGTTACACAACGGCTACAACATTCATCGAAATACCCCTCTTCCGGTTCAATTTCGTTGCTAATCCAAAGTGCTTTAACTTTATCCCAGTCAAACGAGTCGGTGTCCAAAATGAGCATACTTCGACAGAACCTGCCACCCGTATTAGGTTCTTCTGTTACCGTGCCGTCTGTTTTGAAAAGTCCCCCTCGTTCTCGATGTACGTCGCCGGAGTGGACAATTTTTAACATTTTCTCGATTTCGTCTCTTGAGATTTCTGATTTCTCAAGATTTTTTTTATTGAACATTGCTTTTACGCTCCAAATATTTGAGTTGCAAAATAATTGATTCTTCCATCATCACCCTGGAGTCGTGAGATGGAAATACCAATTCCGGTATGCGTGAAATAAGGTTGAATCATTACTGTGTGATGTCCTGAACTGTTTATCCAGCCAGGGACAATCAATGTGCGTTGCTCGGAAAATTGAAAATCGTAACACTCTCCACCCGCCAAGTTTTCTCCGGCTCTCGCAAAAGATTTCATAACTTGCGGGCCCCTTGCCTCATTCCAGCCATCGTGAGTTAAGCGACTGCTTTTATCCATCCACCTACTGTGGTTGGTAGCAATCTCGCTAAGTCTTGCATCCATTGTCAAGGGATTGAGGTTTCGACTCTCTCTGTACTTATTGACCTCAATCAATATTTGATTTTCAAGGCTCGAACCTGAGTCTATCCTTTGTCTGCTAGCGGTTTCAGTAGGTACTGATTCAGTGGTATTACCTTGTTTAACTGGCGGTGCCCAGACATCGACAATCCTTTGAAATAAATCCATTCGCTCTCCTGCTATTTAGAATTTGGCTTGACATCTTGCTTCAAGCACTCTTCTAGGTGCTTTGTTGTTAGCTCTGCGTTTAACCCAGTGAGAACACCTGTCTTTTGCAGGAAGTCGTTGTTTTCCACCTGCATCATTACGGCTTTTTTCCGTACTAACTTCTGTCTTTTGAGCGCTAACGAGCTTGCCAAAACTCCTATGGCAATAGCAAGCAACAGACTTGCCGTTTTAAGGTTTGATGGTTTGCCACCAAAGAATAGACTTCCTAACCACGCACCACCAGATATGGATATTGCTACGGTTGTTTTGGTGGTTAGAGCGTTGAAATCTTTCTCGTTAAAAAGATTTCCAAAGAAATGCTCAGTCGTTTTCGACATTAGGTTGCAACCCCTACGATAAGTCCACAAGTGATGCAAAACCAAAACCCGATAGAGTAGGCGATAACTTTATTGACCGGGAAGCTCCATAGTTCCGAGAACAGCGTAGGCATAAGAGTTGCTAAAAGATTTGAACAGATAACTAACCCTAGAATGATAATCCCTATATTGGCGGCTAGTAACTGAGATTTGATTGCGTAAATTAGAAAGTTGGTCGAAACTAAAACAGTTAATCCTAATGCGAGTGGAAACATTTTATTTCCTGTAAGGTAGTTGTGGAAAATTGCGAGATTGCTCAATTTGTTCGGGACGGCTAAATGGGCTGTCCCCAGAGAGTAAAGCTGCATAATCAGGGAGAACTTGTGCTGCAACAGATTTGACTCGCTGCTCGGCTTCGTAGTACCTCTGCGACTCGGTAACGACAACTTCTATGGTGTCTGCCACTGCTACGGCTACATCAGTTGTTGCCCTAGCTTTCTCTGACACCCCTTGAAGTTGGGCAATGGTAATGTCTGCTTTAGCTCGAAGCGCCTGACCTTGTAGTCTCAAGTTCTGCACTGTTGGGCTGACGGCTTCCTGTAGTCTCTTTGTTTCACCCGCGAGTTCGTTTGTCTCTTCTTGGGTGTAGAGACGTATTTCGCCTAATCCGCCCAAGAGTTTATTGATTGCTACTGAGATGATGTTGCTCATTGATTTACTCCTGTCGGTTTGGCGTTGAGAGGCTTACTTGGAAGTAACTTGACAAGCTTGTTTAACATTTGTTAGTTGTGTTAATTAACTGTTGCCGATATCCGGCAGACCTGCACACTCCGACTCCGAGGTGGTGTGCAAGAAGTTTATTTCTTTTTCCTTGCAATTTTCCATAGCTGTGTGAAAGCGTATTTAATCCAACTGCCAACAAAGTAAAAATAAAACCACAAAGGCTTATTACTTTCACTCCAACAATGAAGTAGATATCGAGCTTTCCATTGCTCGAAATAGGGTAGTCGAAAGAATTCTGTACCCCCTGACTTCCGACCCATGTAAACATTAAACCTGCGGAAATGATTGTGCATCTTATCTTCTAACGCTCTCATGCTTGAGGTATGTACCAACTCTACCAACTCTAGCTTGCCCCAATCTTCCTCTAATTCGCGTTTTCGTAGGTGAATTTCGCGACCAGTTAATCCGATTTTGTAGAAGCCTTTTGTGTCTTTAAAGATGTAGACACTGCCTGGCACATAATCATTGCGAACACCATTGATATAGCGATTGCTAAGCTTCTTCATCCTGTCAACTCCTTGTATTCTGCAAGTGCTGATTCATAAGCTTTCGTCTTACCTGGTCGTGCATTCCACAATATCCAGATAATTTCGGTTTGGTTGTGTTTCGTTTCATGTTTCAGTTTTTGAATTAGCTCAATTACTTGATTTCTGCCGAGTTTCAATGGCGTGAAATAAGCAATACCAGAATCGGTGAAACCATTGTCAGATGGTTGTTTCATGCCTTGAGCGGTATCTGAAACCATTTCAGATTCGCCTAACTCCGGCTTAAGACCGAAAATCCGTTCCAGCCTCTCAACCTCACTCTCTTTGTCTGTCTTGATTTCAGTTTGCGGCTCAATCAATTCCATTCCTTTAGGTTGTTCTAATTCAATTACAGCAGTATTTTGATGTTGCTGTTGATAGTACCTGACATCAGCTTGAAGGCAAACACTCGCTGGTTCCAATGTCGAGAAAATAATAGGACGTTCGCTGTGTTGTGAGATTGGTCTAAGCTTCTCAAACTCGGCATTTAATCTAACTCGAATATCTTTGTCGCTGATGATGTGCTGACTTTGAATCATGTAGGACAAAACACCATAAGAATCATTCACTCCTTCATCGGTTGTATAGTAATTTCCTAGCCCAATTAGGTTGAAGTTTTGACGCGAGTTGTTGTCAGCTTTCATGCCAATTGCTTTTAGATTGAAACTTTGTAAATCTGCCCACAAGCAAACATTGAAGTCACGCCCGTTGAGAACAATATCTACTAATTCAACCAAGTAGTTAGAGTCTTTAACGTCGGGATGAGCGGTTAACTTCTCTAACGCTAAGCTGATGCTGAACCAGTCAGCCAGTAGTAGACGAACAGGTGATAGATTCTTCCTCTTTTCCTCGTCTAAGTGTCTGCGCTTGTCATAGATACTCCATACATGGTGAATAGTATCGAGTGTTTTTTTGACTTGGTTGATGTCAAAGATTGTGACTCTTCCCTTCTCTTTCAACCCACAGAAACTATCATTTTTCTGACTAACTACCCAGAACTCTGCGGACGGCTGTTTCTCTTTGAGTATTGAAATCAAAGCCGCTTGAGTAACGCTTTTACCGCCACCTGTACCTGCAATCAATAGCAGGGATTTCCTTGAAAGCGCTAGCTGATTAAGAATAGCTTTCGCTTTAGTTTCGGACGGATGTAACAAACCCGGTTCAAGCACTGGTTGGCTAGCAATTTCAGTCACCCCAAACGTGTCAACAATACCGTCAGTCAAGATACTTTTTTTTTCAGCCTCGTTTTCGCTTGCTGACGGCAAGGAAGCTTGTTGATTGACTGATTGAGTGTTAACGGCGGGTAATTGCTGTTGCTGGCGTGTTTCCGGCTCACTAGCGTACCAATTGCTAACTTCTGCAAGTTCAATAAACGCGCTTTCAAGGTCTTTCTGGTGTGCTGTAACAGTTGTTGTTTTGTTTGCCTCGCACAACTCCCGCTCTGTCTGAAGTTCGGACTCAGTGCGAATCTTGCGAACGCGCGTTGCTTTCTGGTATTCTTCTGCCTCTAGCTCGACTTCTGGGAGTCGATTAGAGACTATCAGGAATGCCATCACCGACAGAGGAACCGAACCCATTAACAACAGAATGGCTAGAATTGTGTAGTTTGACGCAACTTTGATGGCGGGCTTCTTGAGCACTTTGTATTCGTGCTCTGTGACGATTTGCTCGGTACTGGTTAATTGATAGCGGGTTTGTTTGGGAACCATTGCACCGAGTATCATCAGCGCGTAAGCAGCCGTCACACAGCCAGAAAACATTGCTACTGCTTTGAGGTTCTTTTTCATCAGTAACCCCTCTTTCTTTTGGGTAGGAAGCTACTAGCGAACTTAACGGCTGTAAGTGCCGCCACAACCAGGAATCCGACAAGCACTGTAACAGCCAACTGCTGATTCTTGGCGAGCCAATCCAACATTAGGTCAGAGTTACTGATAGCAGCAGCGAAACCAGTTCCGATGCCACCAGTAAACAATCGAAATTTGTCAAGTGTCTTGAGTTGCCCCCAAGTAAAGGCGAATATCAGTCCGACTCCGACTAATGCTAATCCAAACAACGCTATGACGACAACAAACCAGTCGATTGAACGAAAGATTAGGAAAAGTAGTGATGCGCCGCTTATAAAGATGGTCAAACCCGCTAATTCCTGAGCTAACACCCATTGCTTTGTAACCCTTTTATAAAGGTCGTTTTCGATTGGAATAACATCGTTTTCTGCGTAATCTTCAGATGCTACATCAATCGTCACCTCGGCTGATTTGTAGGGGGTAATCGGAGTGTTTTCTTCCTCCCCCATTGGGTACATAAACATTGACTACCTCTTACTAAAAAGCTTTTCAAGCTTGGTTCTGGCTGCCGCTATCTTTTGGTCGTCTTCCGTTTCTTCTTTTACCCTGTCGGAAACTTGACTTTTGGTTTTCTCGACTTGACCATCTGACTTCTCTCTCTTCCTTTTTGTAGCGTCAGCAGCTATTAGAAGACGGTTCTTGAAGTCTTGAGTCAGGTAATCCCTTTCTATATCTCCTTTTCCTTGAATTAACCCTTGTTCTTCTGTTAGTTGATGTTGCCAGGTGCGGTAATGTTCTTCATACTCTGTACCTGCCAATAGGGAAGACATAACAAATCCGTCCTCTTTGGTTTTGGTGGCGTACATGAGTTTAACCGCCTCGGCTCTTAAGCTTTCGATTTCTTCGTGTGACTCGCAGATACTCGTAAGGTACTCAAAGAATTTATTAGCCATTTCAACTTGCAAAAGCCCTCCTTCTTTCACGGCTTTTGCTTGTGCCATATTTTCGAGATTTAAAGCACCAATTAAACCAGGATTGATGCCAAAAAATCGAACCAACGCTGGTGGAATCTTAATACCTGAAAGCCATTGCGGGACATTAGCTAACGCAAGGTCTACGTCGTGAGCTTTTGCCAACTTCTTTCCAGCCTTAGCCATTACCTACCCCCAAATGATGAATTAGTTTTGCAAAACTCGTCAATCTTGGCTTGATTTTGTCGTAGGTTGAAACTAGCAACTATTGCTTTTGACTCAGCTTCAGAAAGCGCTTTTTGATTAATGGCGTTGGTAGCTAAGTAGCCAGTAATCGCACCCAGGGCCAGTAGGCTTAACGCACCTCCAAATACCAAGAGTTGTTTACTGTTTGACGGCTCTGAGTGTTGATTGAAATCCGCTTGAGAACTGCTAACAACTACCGCTCCACCTGCGTTTAGATGTAAATTAGCTAACTGTTGACGTTCTTTCGTAACTGTGTTCATGAATTAACCTCTTTAAGTGTTGGCTCTCGGTCGTTGATTAACAATGTAAAAGTTCAAGAGAAAGAATGCGGTCATTTGCTCGAATACTATTAGAAACAATCCGAGAAAACAGTCGAATAATCTTGGTAAACATTGGTTGATTTTCCGTGGTTAAACGTCGATTGATTAACGACAGGAGAATCAATTGAAACAGCAATCGATTCTCCCACCGATTGACTACGCTACGTCTATGACATCCGCAGACACAAGCATTTTTTTTGGGTCTGTCGAAGGCAGTTGGAAACGCGATTCATCTTCCAGTTCTGCAAGAGAGGTAGAAAATCCTTCAAGATGTCCAAAAATTTCGTCTCCAATATCGCCAAAATCTCCTCTTGAAATGTCGCCGATAGCGTCAGTAATTCCGCCTAAAACGTATGCCTTAGTGCTCCGCCGAACGTCGTTTCTAGCCTTGTCTAGTTGTGCCTGAATGTTGCCGACTCCGGCATTAGTATCAAGCGGTTTAGCTGCTTTAGTCTTTCGACCGCCACCACGATTTGCAGATTTGGCTTGATTGATTGCTTCTTGTTCAGATTGAGTAGTCATTGAAGTAGTCCTCTATGGTTTGGATGATTGACTTGATTGCAGGTATTCGTCCGCGTTGTCTAACAGCTTGTCGGAATAGCCAGATAACCTGCGCTTCTTCCCGTGTAAACCCTTTTCGGCGACATCGAAAGGGCTTCTTTCTGTTTGGGAACATTTCAGTAAGTTGAGTTTCCCTTGTTACTTCTTCCAACTGAATCAACTCCAGCTTTCGGAGTGTCACCACATCCCGACGCAATTGCCCTAAAGAGATACCCATCGTTGCAGCCATCAGATCAGTATTTAACCAGTCAATCTCGTCTGGAACTATTGCCGATAACGGTTTGAACTGGCTATAAACCTGGGCGTACATGGTAAATTTCTAAGGTTGCTAAATGTTCATTATGTGCACGTTATTAGTTCGACAAACTTCTAATGAACTTTTAACGAACTTTTAACGAACATGAACACACTGTAAAGGATGCTGCGCGAAGTTGTCAAGGGGCAACGCAAACTATTTTTGTACTTTTGCTGAAACCCGCTAGACGACTAGGTTTTTCTGTGAGACACTTAAAGAAGTCGCGAAGTAGTAGAGCATTTACATGGCAAAAAAAGAAGACCCCGCTTATTCACCACTGCGGGGTCACGTCCCGAAAGACCTGTATAAACGTTTCAAGGCGTATTGTGTTGAAGAAGAGATGGACAACTCCCAAGCACTGGAAAACGTACTCAAGTTTTATTTTGACTACCGAGAGAAGGTAGCACCTAAAAGCGAGATAGCGACAGAGTTTGAGAAGATTCAGAAAAAACGAACTAAGGGAAAAAGTGCATGATTGCCAAAAAATCAATTTCTATTAATACAGTTTTATTGACATTGTTGGCTTTATCGCTGGTCGGCTGTGGCGGCGAGAAAGGTAAAGCGATTCGGCAGAACGAATATGGAGTAGATTGGCCGTTTACAGTGGAGGAAGGGAGGCTGTCTTGTGTCTGGTTTTCCGAACGTCGGCAAGTTGTGACGTTCATCGCACCAAACGGAACTGAATATGCGCTGAATGGTATTGCCCGTAGCTCAGGCTTTTTCCGACCTGTCGAATCAATCCATAAACCTGATCCAAGTAGCCCACGATTGTACAAAAACTTGAACCCGGTGATTGCGAACGGGTTGAAACTTTGTCCTTAAGGGTGCAAAAATGGAAGAAATAAAGACAGACCTAAAAAAGCTGATTCTATCCCATCAAAGCCTCAGTCAACTCCAAAGACAGCGAAAAGAGTACATTGCTAATCAATTAGTTACCGTATTCTGTAAAGGTAAAAACCTAAAAACTGCACTTAGAGAAATTCATCAAAGTTGCGGAGAACGAACTAGGATTATTGCAGGTAAGGTGACGGAAGACTTGGCATTGCATCTCGCCAGGGTTGCGGCAATTCCTGACGAACCTTAGCTGAACAAACAGGAAATCAACAAAAACCACTCACAGTCCCAACCGCTGTGGGTGGTTTTTGTTTTGCCAGCCTTGTTATAACAGAACCGAGCGTACCCGCTTGCAGCCTGTGCAAGCGTCAGCTACATTGTTACTACAACAGCCAAGACGCTTACGCCTTATATGCTTGAGTCATGCCAAAGAAATACTTTTAGAAAACACTTGACAATCCTAGTCGAGTAGCCTATAGTAGTTTATGTATCTGTCTACAAGTTTTCACATCCCTTACTAGAAAGTTATGTCCCAAATCAAAAACGTCAAACCATTTGGCAACGAACAGCACCCAACCGAAGGTGAACACAAGAAGTTGTTGCGAGAACGGCAACGACAAGAGAAATATTCTGGATTTCAACAATTGACTGAACTCTGTGCTTGGGGAGAGCTTGACATAGCAAAGCGACTAGCTGAAAAGTATTCTATGTGGGGCTATCAAATTGTTGACGGAACCGTTGCGGATAAAGTCAACTAGCACACAACCGGGTCGCGCATGGTACACGCGAAACAGCAGACCACTCATTAAGCCAAAAGGTAATTCAGTGAATCAATTCCAATTTGAACAATGGAAAGATTTCAGCACAATGGCAGTTGACGTATTGAGAGTGACCGGAGCCAGGAGAAGCAAACTAAAAACAAATATTTTACAATCCTTTGAAGAAATCGAGCAATATCCTAAGCATCACAATATCTCCGTTATGGAGCGGTGGAAGAATGTGATGGACTTTTTTTACGATTTCTTTGATGAGTTTTACAAGAGAGATACAGAAGCCTGCACGCGAAGCAGCAACTTAGTCACTCAGTTTAAACCAATGAAAACAATCGAATACATTCAGGTAAATTCAAGACCAATGATAGATTTTTACGAAAGAGAACAAAAGCCACAAGAGCGGACTTTAAACACTCAGACAGAGCCATTGGTAAAATGCTGTGACTGTAAATATTGGAGCGGTCTAATAGGGTCACCCAGTGAATACAAAAGAGAGTACAGACAGCCTATAGAGTCTAAGGTTCTTATCTGTGCAGTCAGACTTTGTCCGCAACCCGACGGTAGCGAACTAGAGCTGGTTGATGGGAGACTGGCTCACGCGAGTCATGATTGCAACGATTTCGAGCAAAAAATTCAATAGTAAAGCATGAAATCAGTCGAACAACTCAGACTCGAGTCTGCAAAAGCAGGTATATACGAGATTGAAGAAAGCCAAGGTAAATGGCTCTGCGTCCAAAAGTCTAGCGCTGGATTCTTGGCAAGAAACGAACACAGCGAAGCTATGGCACTCAGGGCTGGACTAGCTAGAGTGAAGTTAATGCAGCCACAAATCGATATGTAGTAATCAGCGCCAATCTGCGGTACGGCTGAATAGAACCGCGCGAGAACCATGACAAATAAAACTCCATGAACAAACCAATTGTAGTTTATCACCAAGTCAAGCCTGGTACTGACTGTCCTGACGGCATCTGTGCTGCGTGGGTAGTTTTAAAAGCAATTCAAGAGCAATACTGCAACAAATTTGAATTAGTTGGCGACAGCTATTTGATTGAGTGCGGCAACTGGTAATTGTTACCACGCTGGAATAGCTTCGTTGTATCACGGTGGAATGCTCAAAAATAAAGCTGATTTCCCCAGCCTGAGTAAGTGGATACAAGATTAATTGTACTTCAAAAACTCGCCAGCTACAGGCAGCAATTTATCAGTCAAAGCAAAACAACTCAACATCTTTACGTTTGAAATACCCTTTTTATCGGTTCTAGCATCGTAAATAAACCCATTCGCTGCTTCAGTAAATGCGCTTCTAATGTCAATCGTTCCCCTTTTCAGCCACTTCAATTTGGTCGGTGAAATAGCTGCGTAAAGCCACCTGTTGCCATCGTCTATTTCATCTACCCAAAGTCCAAGATAGTTTTGTTCGTCCTGATTTCGACAGGAGAAGAAGACGGGCTGATTATCGTATTGATTAAAAATATCTACATACTCAAGTTTGCCAAGTCGAGTATTTTCGGGAAGGTAACTCATTATTAGTTCTCGCTATTCAAAATCTCGTCAATAGCCTCTTGCGCCTTAATCACTGCCTCGGATTCAGTAGGATAATCTACAATGGGCAAGTCTAGCATTCGGCAAAACCCCTGAAAACCCTGTTCAGGATTACAACGACGCCAAACATAGAAATAATGCCCAGTAACTACTGGCTCAGTTAAACCCCTAGCAATTCTGTCTCGCGCCTCTTCGTAGGTCTTATTTGTTGTTATCTTGAAGCTTCTGTAATCGCGCCAAGTGTTAGTCATGTCTGTTTATAAATGTAAGGATTGTATCAATTATCTGCTGAGCTGCTGCTAGAGCTTCGTTCTCTGTCGCCAAGGATTCGGACTTCTTGCTGATGCACTGGTGTCCCTCTGGCATCCAAATGTGGAAGCGGTAGGCGAGTGTTCGCACTCTTTGTGCCTTGTGCCGTTTCATTGTCTGATTGACAGCAATCCGACAACCTTTGTATTGATACTCCCCCATGCCTAAAGGCGAGGGGATTCTTGAAGAGTCCAGAGTCGGATTTTTAAACACTAACTCGCGAGAGGCATTTTAATTATACCACGGTAGTCAGCACTCAAACTTCAAGGGGCACCTCCCATCGAATCTTGTCGGGCCAGGCCAGAACCTCGCCTACTTGCTCTATCAGCATCCGGTACTGCGCGTCGTCCGTGGCTGCCACAAAGCTTGCTCTAACCCATTTCCCCCATCGACTCACCCAGCCCATCCTGCTGATAGATTCGGAGGATTTGGGTTTTTGGAGGTTAGTCGATGGCTCTGTTTGGGTAGCTGATGCTGTCCTAGATACTCCTATTTGATTATTAATAAAAATAGGAGTATCTAGGCCAGCCCCAACACTAGACGGGCTAGCGGTTTCAGCCGATTTTACAGATGCTCTTTTTGCTTCAGTTTTTTGGCTCATCCTGGCTGCTGTTAGGTCAAAAAGTTCGTGCCAATTTTCAGCCAAGGAGCATATACGGGTCAGACCGGTTTTGCTTTCCTTCCACGTTACCTCCGGCTGGTAGAAATACTCATATCCCCGTTTCCCATCTCCTCCCCGCGTCCGTCTGGACACCAACTTTATTCCTATCAGCCCCAACAATTTATTAAGGTACTTGATGCCGTCCTTGCCCGGCTCCCCCAGTATTTTCCGAATGCCTTTGCGCTCTCCACCTTTCAAGAGCTTTTTAATTTCTATTGATTTATTAGTCCAAGAAGCGTCAGCAGGATTTAGGAATTGTATTATGTTGAGTTCGCGAAGTGCTTGGAGTTTCAGCCAGCGGGTGCTGTGGTCAGGTAGGAAGGATTCAAGCCCGCCCGATTCCCATTTAGATTTCTGCAAGTATTCAGCATCCTCTGGATTGTGGAATAGCCAAGAATTCTCTAATTGAGATAATAGGGAACTATCCTTACCTCGAATTCTGTGTACAAATTCCCATTTCCACAGTTCTGTATTTTCAATTGCTGGCAATCTTGCTTTGAGAAACGCTTTTTCAGCTTGGCATCTTTCGGGCCACCTTGCTTTGTTTCTGCGAGATATTTCTTGAGCTTCCTCTAGCGCGATATCAGGAGAGTCGAATATTTCCTGTGATTCTTGCTCCTTGCAGGCAGTTTTTTTGTTAGCATGGTCGCCGGATTCATCTTCATTCAATATCGGCTCATTAACCTCGTATCCGCCGTCTATCAAGGCTTCTATCAAGAATTCTCTTAGATTGGATTTCTCTAAATTCTCCTGAGCTTTGTAGTGACAATAGGCGTAAAATAGCGGGTCATCCAATTGCCGGAGAATGTCAGCCCTGACAGCTTCTTCATACTCTGATGGGCATAGCAACGTGCTTTCAATAGAAATAGTAGCTTCTATTTGATGCCTGATTTGATTATCGTAATACGACTTTTTATCGTCACTGCTGCTAAGCCCAATTTGAGGGCAAAGAACCGAGATTTGATTGATAGGATGCCTTACACGCCGTAACATCTGGATTAGTGAATTAATCCCCAGATTCCCGCAGAACAATCCGAATACATCCGAAAACTTTCCAGACGTGCTAATATCAAGCCCGTTCTCAAGTGTAGGGGTATACGCAAACCAGTTCAGGATTTCTTTTTCAAGATGGGCATCGGGGTTGGTTTGTAAGGCAGTTTCTTCAGGGTCATTTGAGTTTTTTGAGCATACTAAAAGGCCTTTACCTTTTACCTCGGTTAGGCTCAAGGCAAGGGCTTCTGATTCGGCTACAGAGCAATCTGTGGCAATTACTGGGCAATCCGAGGCTAGGATTCTATTAATAAAGTCCTGTTTTTCGGCTGCTGTCGCAGTTGCCTTTTCAGTTTGGTAAACGCTAATTTTCGGGCAATTCCCTTTGTATTCGTTCAGGTATTTTGTGATTGGCTTGTTGCCCGCGAGCTTTGCAATCACACTAACTGTGTAATCTGTTAGATGCCCATCCAGCAAGATTATTCGGCTAGCATCTAGACAAGCTTGAGCGAATAGTTGTTTAATCGCTTCCCTATTGTGCTTCAGAGTCGGGGACATTAGTAAGTGCCTGATAACGCTTTCGGTTTCATCCAAAATGATTGTCGCGCCTTCAAAAATATCAGGAGGAAGTTTGAGCAGCGAATCAAAGCACAGGCATAGGCGGGCGTTAGGGTCGCGAAACATCAAATACCCATTGTGAGCATCAAGGTGGTAAAACTCGCATTTTTCGGCTGTCTGGAGTAACAGCCCATTCCGACTCCCCAAAACAATGATTCTGCCTTCTGGATTGCTGGCAATGATATCTTTGAGCCATTGAGTCTTCCCCGTTGCTAGACCGCTTTTAACGGCTGTAATTGTGCCGGAGGCTGGTGCGGGTGCATGAAAGAATCGGGAGTTGATTATGCAATCGGGAATGTAATTCCTATAGCGCCGCCACTGTGCTTTTATTTCCAGCTTTCGGCAATCTTGAGCGTCAGTAATTACCTTGGCAAGATTACCGCCCCCAACTACAAAATCATCAGCACCTTTGTCCGGGCCTGGCAAAAGTGCAACTTTAACAATTGCACTTTTGAATAATTTGCTTAAAGTGCTGGACGCTTTGAATTCTGAACTTTGTGAATAATCCCCAGTTCGGTAGTCGAAGAGAACTGTTATTGCACGACCTTCTGTGTCAAACGGTTTGAGTGATTCGTGGAGTTCTCGTGCAGTTGCTCTTTGATATTGTGTTCCATCAGCTTTTGTGACGCTCTCGCCGCGTTCGGTAACTTTGTACCCGGTGTTTATTCCTGGTAATCCGATTGCTGCATACCCGCGACTGATTACCGCTGCTGCTTTCTTTTCACCTTCAGTAATTACAATTGGGCAATGATTATTAAGTATCAAATCCCAAAAATCAATCCATTCTCCCCGTAACCCAATTACAGGAAATTCTGGTACAGGCAAATTAGCCTTGGCTAGTATCAGTTTCCCAATACTTTCATTTACTAAAGGAAAGAAGATTTCTAATGGCTCCCCTTTAGGCTGGAAGTATGTCCGGGGCTCCAAGCCAAATCCTTTGCGTTCTTTTTTTTGCTTGTAGCCAAGCGGTATCCCATCAAGTTGTTTAAACCGGCCATTGCAAGTCCATCCCCTCGCAGGTTGACCCGCAGACCAGTAAATACCTTTTGCTTTGATAATCCCAAATCTGGCTGCTTTGGTATCTCCGGCTAAATCTGCGGGTAGATAAAATTTGTTGCCTAGCGTATACCCAGCACTCCCAGTACACCGAGCAAGATTGCGGGCCACCTCTACACTGCTGCCACCGCTGCTATCGCTATTAGTCGTTTTATCTGTTTCGCTGTAGAGGAGTCCGTAGGTCGCAAGGCCTTGTGAGGCAAGGAAATTCAAACGGGCAATATCCTCATCAATGCCTGATTTCACTATCAGGTCATTGTACAAAAGATAATCGAGTGATACTTTGTTACTCACAATATACCCCCAATTACTTGATTACCTTGGGTATATTGTGCTAAGCTAGAGCTACAGAAAAAAGTTTCAAGTTTTTCGAGAAAGATGTTGCCAAGAGGCAAAGTATAAGCTATCATATAAGTTACAGATGCCGATTTACGGCTAGCCCTAATTTTGTTTGTTCCGTTAAGACTTCAACAAAGTTAGGATGTACGGGAAAAATAAACTCAAAAAGCAATTCGTTTGTGGGCGGGTTGCTTTTTGATGTGAGAGCAGTCTCAAAGCGCTAGCTGCGGGCAAAGACACGGTTCAACTGCTCAACACAAGTTAATTTTATCAGGTTTCTATATTAAATACAAGAGTCTCTGTAAATAATTACTATTAAATATGGTTTTATTCAATAGCTTCGTAACACACTTAGTATGTTGCTTTCTCGTGTTTGCGGTAGAGTGCAAGACGGTTTAAGTAAGACGTGACCGTAAACAATCTGTAAACAATCTGTAAACAAAAGTGTTAACAAATAGTGTGTTGCATAGTTCATTATCTTGAAGTGAGGTTTTGTGAATTGTTGCTGCAACTGTTACGCTGTAAGGATTCCGCTTGATTGCAAATATTACAAAAGACTCTTTATGAAATTCGTAAACAGAAAGCGTAAACATCATTTTATTACTAGACAAACACTAGCGCATGATGCAAAAAGCGAGCGAGCGAACTTAAAATAAATCAAGAAAAGCTTGTCATCACCCAAGTAATCGTGTAATATAGAAAAAACCACCCAAGAGAGTTTAGATGTTCTTGGGTGGGTGTTAATTTACCTAATCTAATCTACCATGAAAAATATCGAGTCGGCAACTAGCTTTGTTTGGGGTGAAGACGACGAGCCTAAAAGACTTGCCAATAATGGAGAATCAAGCCTGGAAGACGCATTCCCCGACCTGTTTTCGGACGAAGACCTAAATACAGGCAAAGAAGTCAGTTTTGAGCGAACTAGAGCTTTGATTCAAGAAGCCGAGACTGATACTGGGGCTGACTATTTTGACGGAGTTGAATTATTTATTGCTGAAATCTCTCCAAAACTAGCTGAAGAATTATTATCCCTAAACATGGAAAATAATCGACCAGTGGGTGAAGGATTCATCTTGGATTACTCTAAGCTGATGAAAGAAGGCCGATGGGGTCTTTCGGCTCCATTAATTTTCTCAAATACGGGTTATTTGATTGATGGACAGCACAGGCTTAGTGCGGTAGTGAGAGCCAAATCCTCTCAGCGTTTTGTTGTGATAATAGGGCTTCCAGATACTGTCTCGACAAATATTGACCGAGGTCGTAAACGTACTACCGTGGACGTTTCAAGAATGTATGGCTTAACTTGGGTAGACTCTAAGCATACGTCAGCGGCTGCTTTTATGCAAGCCAAGCTTAGCGATGCTCGTGTCTATCATCCCAAAAAGACTGCAACAGAAGACCTAGTTATCTTTCTTGGCAAATACAGGAACGGGCTAGAGTTTGCTGTTAACAATCTAGCAGGTAATGGGATCTGGAATATGGGAGGTGTCTTAGCGGTGATTGCTAAAGCTTATTATTGTCGCACTGAAGAAAGAGACAGGCTGAAAGAATTCTGTGCTTGCGTGAAAAACAAGAGAGTGGAGCGAGGCAATATAGACAATGCCGCCGTGTTATTCAATGGCAAACTCTCTGATTTACGAGCAGACAGAGATTCAAAAGGGGGGCGAGTATGGTCTGTCAAGACTCAGACTCTTATTATTCAATACTGTCAGACTGCTTTATTTCATTTTTTAAATGAAGTGGACTTAAAGCAACTTCACGCAATAAAAAAAGAACTATTTCCACTAATTGCGGACATAGATTGCATTTCTTGAAATAGGAATGTGCATATCTTCTCTCTCTCTCTGTTCCGGCTGTGAGCTTGTCTTGCCAAGTAATGTAATTAACTACTTGGCATGGGTGAATCTCTTGCCAATATAATTCAATACCGCCGATGCCCAACAATGTGCCAGTAGCGTTAGATTACTGGATAGCACAAAACCGCAGATTCAAAGACATTAACCCCTAGTGAAGGTCAATTTAAATCTATGTTATCTAAAATGTTTCGGTCATTACCAACAGTTATACTTGCGGCTGTGAATAACGCTGCAATTGAAAACCTCAAGAGAAGAGGTCGCCTGTCTCTTTGTAACGCAACAAACGAAGTTTCTGTGTCTCAATACAAACTGTGTACTATTAAGGTTAATGCAATGAGAAGCGAATACTACACGTGTAGTTACTCAATATATTTCGGTGACATCTTGTTATCTAAGGGTGATTACTGTTTTAATACGGAAGAGTCAAGAATCGAGGCGCGGGGATGGATTGACAACCAAGAAGCTTTGGTTGACGGTAAATTGGCGAGGATGAAAAACAAGTTAAATTTAGAGTAAATTGTAGAACTCTATTTTTACTTTTAATAAAAGAAGTACAACATCTATGACTGATCTAACAGAGTTTGACTTTAATACTCAACAAGTTCGAGTAGTTACTATTGAAGGACTGCCTTGGTTTGTGGCTAATGACGTTTGTGTCATTTTAGGTCTTGAAAATGTTAGTCAAGCATTGAGCCTTTTAGATGAAGGCAAGAAAAGTATTGCTTCTGTGGACACCCTTGAAGGCAATCAAGATATGTCGGTAATTTCAGAGTCTGGAATGCTTGTCTTAGTTTCCTCAAATGAAAAACCAGAGGCTAAAGAGTTCCGCAAGTGGGCGATACTTGTGGTCTTTCCGGTTGTATTCAGAACTAACAGTTATTCCCTTGAGTGGCTTGATTAAATGCAATTAATACGCTCAAATCTTACCCACCAACCCGGCAGTCACACCGGGTTTTTTTGATACTTGACGTATTCTTATTAACCTGCTATTATTAAATCAATCGATACGTTTACGGCAATTGCGTGCAGTGAGTAGCGGTTTTAGTGTGTTTTCATTTGAAGTGGTTTTCATCTCAAGCCTGCGAAAGCGGGTTTTTTTATTAGAAAATTGGGTTGACAGGATTCGCATCTTCGATTACAATGGACTTAACCGAACCACGAAAACTAAATAATATTCAATCTTTCCATAACACTTTTGCAATTGCGGGAGTCGGTTTGACGCAACGCAACCTTGAAAACTAGATACACCAACGATTTCACACGTCGGCGGTCGCAATCAAGCTAAATTCCTACTAGGGATTGAAACTGATATTTTTCTTGGCTGCATATCCCGGATTGCGTCGCAATCAACCTAAACCCCTATCAGGGATTGAAACCTCCCAGTTGTACTCACCCATTCCAGTTTTCTGCCGTCGCAATCAACCTAAACCCCTATCAGGGATTGAAACTTCTCCGTGCTCTCCGATGCTCCAATGCCCGGTAAGTCACAATCAACCTAAACCCCTATCAGGGATTGAAACTGCGAACTCTGCCGAATTCTCGCTAACTTCCTTGCGTCGCAATCAACCTAAACCCCTATCAGGGATTGAAACATCTGTTTCAGAACACTTACCTCACCTTGCCAGCGTCGCAATCAACCTAAACCCCTATCAGGGATTGAAACAGTAGTTTTTGGTGATGAGCGGAAACCTGTCGGGTCGCAATCAACCCAAACCCCTATCAGGGATTGAAACGGCAAGAGTAAAGCTGCTGTGGACTTAGCTTTCTGCGGTCGCAATCAACCTAAACCCCTATCAGGGATTGAAACGGTTACTTACGCGACCAGTCAGGCCCTAAGCCGGGTCGCAATCAACCTAAACCCCTATCAGGGATTGAAACAAAACGCGAACAATACCTCAGCATCCCTCAATCGTCGCAATCAACCTAAACCCCTTATCAGGGATTGAAACGAAACGAACTCGGTCGCGGCCTTCTTCGACATTAACGTCGCAATCAACCTAAACCCCTATCAGGGATTGAAACATTCTAACTACCTTTTTGTTAACACCAACAGAAAGGTCGCAATCAACCTAAACCCCCACTAGGGATTGAAACGCAATAATCTCCAATCCCTACTAGGAATTAAAACGAAAGATTTCACCGGGATAATAAATCTATCCTTTTTGTTTTTGCCTGTAACGCCCACTTAGACAAACCAATTGAAACTTCCTTCTGTAGAAGTTCAAGGCTTAATTCGCCCCATTTTTTCGCTTTCTTTGTTGCTACCAATCCTGTGAACAGTGCTAGTTCATCGTTGACCGCCGCATTGATATCACGGTGACACTTCCAGCCGCAGGTACATTCATACAATTTAATTTTAGGGTCACTCATTGACGCCATCTTGTTTAGGCAGACTGGGCAAGTTTGCGAAGTGTAGGCAGCCGGATTTCTCAAAAAAGTACGTCCGTCACGTGCAGATTTCTGTTCTAGTTGTGCAATGAAATCGCCGTGTCCCGCGTCAGATAACGACTTTGCTAACCCAGTTTTTTGAGCTTTCCGGTTTTTCTTGTAGCCACCTTTCTCTGTATCTTCTTGTGGCTTAGCTTGTGCTCGAAGATTTTGTGATTGCAGCCCGTTTTCACAGGAAATAAATTGATAGTTGGTTACAATCTCAGAGCTAAGCTTTTGGTTGAATCCCTTGCGTTGACGTTTAATCTTCTCGTGTAGTTTGCCAATCCGATTCTGAATCTTTTTCTGTTCACTTGAAGGTGCTTGACAGTTCCACTTTAACTTTTGCCAGTACATCCCTCCGATTAGGGCAACACCTTCAGATTCACTTTTGATTTCACAAAGTTTTTTGGCTTTGTCAGGTGAGCAATTAATAAGAGCTTTGATGTCTTTGTGTCGCCGTTCAGGATGATTTAACCAGAGAATCAGTCGGTGAGTCATTTTGTTAGCTAGTTCTTTCTGAAGCTCCGCTAATTTAATTTGAGCGTTCCGGTAGTAACGCGGATTTCCGTACTGCTTGCCGTTGCTTAAACTGATAAAGCTGTCTAGTCCAGGGTCGATTCCTATCGACTTAGTTGTTTGTTTGATGCGTCGCCCCCGAACCAACTCGCCCGTTAATTGAACATAGAAGCCTGAAGCGTATTGGCATATTTTGAAGGCGGCAATTTCTGGAATTGTGCCGTCTGGATTTTTCCACCGACGTGCTAGTCCTTTTAGTCGCAATTCACGAAGACCTGGTATACCTATTAGAGATTGAGAGTTTACCTTGGGAACGATGACACCTTTTGGGTTGTTGTGAACCAGGGTTGCAACCTTGTCACGTCTGCGTTTAAACCGAGGTCGCCCCTTCTTTGCACCGTTCTGAACCCCGGCTCTTGACTTTGTGTACTCTTGCCAGCTAGTATCTAATCCAGCAAGAGCCCCAGAGCGAAACTTGTACGGCATTTCTGTCATAAATTCGCGGTGTGCTGTTAGGTTGTCCCCTTTGATGACTTGACCTAACCCGCCCGCCTGTTGCAAACCAGGCTTAGAAATCAACGTTTCAGTGAAGTCAACCGACAAAGGGCAACTGTAACCAGTAACCGACCCATGTTCTGAGTTCTGCCAGCCCCAAGATTCTTTCTTCTCTGCTGGCTGCGGAACCTTTACCCGCTTCAACTCTCGGATATACCAATGAGACTTATCATCGTAAATGACACTGTAGGGCGCTTGGATTATTGACTTACCCTTGTCTTTTGAAACGATTGCACCTTCCTCATCTACAAGGTGACTCCAATACTTCCAAGGTAATCGACAGCATGGAGCGTACCCGCCACTCTCTTTACCGTCTAAACCGTTTGTAGCTTTGTAGTAGTAATAATTTGTTTCAAAATCTTCTAAGGCTGACAATCCACAATTCCACACAGACTTAGAAATTTGCAACCACTTTTCTATTTTTTCTTTCTGTTCGAGAGATGGAAAACATTTAAATTCTAGTGTGAGCATAATTGAAAATCTTTTGCGAAGGGCTTTACAAGCTCAGTATATCATGTTATCTTAGCAATATAAAGGTAGGGAGCTTTCACCCCATTACCTGTGAGCTTTGACTCAAGAAAGCGAGTGTAGCGAAAGCAGCTTGAAGCTAGTCGTAAGACAGCAATCCTGAAAAATCGAAAGATGCGGGGAAACCCAAACAGGATAATTATCTGGTAGGGCAAAAGAGTGGGAACAATCTCGCTCTTTTGTTTTGGATTGAAACTACTCGTCCCACACAACCCCTCTCTTTGCCCATAACTTCGTAACGTCGTCTTGCAACTTCTTGTACTTCTCAATCTCGGCTCTTAGCGTTACTATCGTAATCTTCAGCGCTTCTGGTGACTCGTTATATCTTGGAATCTTTGACTTTCCTATTGCTTTACCACGACCAAACCGCAAGCAGGCAACCCATCCGCTACTGTCACAGCTATATAACGGATAACGCTCTAGTATTTGTTGTTTTGTAATTCCTAGCAAGTGGGTCTTTCTTAAAGTCCCTGTTTTCTTGTAGTGATTATTGACTTGTTTGTAACAATAATCCAACCATTTCATAACGACCGCGGGGCTTCTGCCTACCAGCCCTCCAAAGCCTATATATTCGTAGTTTTCTAAGTAGTAAATTAAGTGTTTGATATCCGCATCATAAGTGAAGATTGGAATAGGTTCTAAACCCATTTGCTCTAATCTGTGTAGGTTGATATCGGACTTTTCTTGAGAACCGATTACATCCAAGTTGAAGAAGCGTAAACTCTTTACTTTGCACTCCCACTGTTTCTTGAACTCTAGCGCCCATGTTCCATACTCTTTTACAGTAATCACTTTGCCCGTCGTGTAAGCAGTAAAAGCGCCAGAATCTATGAGTATTCTTGGTAGTAATCTGTCGTTGACGCAGGTGTCGAACAAGTTCGATATCTCTTGCTTGTCTGCAAAAGTTGTCAGGTGAGATTGATGATTAATTTTCACTTGTTCTGTGGCTTTAGTAGCAGAATGTCTAGCAAGATGAATTAACATATTCCAAGTCTTTGTAAACCCTTCAAAAGCTTGATTCCGGTAAGCGAAGCTCATTAAGTGGCAGGGAAATTTCACATCCACCAACGATTGATACTGCCCTCTCTCTGGAGTGGCATCGGCAAGATGAATCAACATACTATAATACTCTTCCCATTGTTCTCTTTGATTGGGATAGGCGAAGCTATAGAGAGAATTTGCATAACTTTGTTCTCCCATTAAGCTTTGCAACTTAAGTTCCCTTGTATTCTTGCAGTTGTGTCCGTCAAGTGTAGAAACATTGAAGATATTTTTGCCGTTACTTCGGGCAAGTCTGCATAGGTCGATAAATGATTTAAAACTAATCCAGAGCCATAAATTTCCTTATGGATGCGTTTGTCCCTAGACTGCACCCGCAAAGTAAATCAACATACTATCAACCTACTCCTATTTATTTTCTGAACTGCCAGATAGGGTCGGCAATCCCTGCCTCCGTGAACCCTTTATCCCGTAAGATGCAAGCGTGGCACTTTCCGCAGCCGCCTTTTTGTCCGGCATAACAGGTATGAGTTAGGGAGAAAAGCTCGTTAAACTTTTCCGCGCCTAATATTTCGTGAGCGAGTTGTACTGATTCTGCTTTGGTTAAATCCATTAGCGGCGTATGGATTTTAAACTTTTCCTCTCCGTAAAAACCCTCATTCAACGCGGTTTGTATCTTGTCAATAAAGACTTGCCTACAATCCCAATAACCCGCAAAGTCTGCTTGGCATACACCCGTAAAAATATCTGTAATTCCCAAGCAATCAGCTCGATTAGCTGCTACGGTCAAGAACAAGGTATTACGACCGCTAATAAAAGTCGGCTCTACTCCCGATGGCAATTCTTCTGGACTGTCGTAAAGCCCAAGTGCGCTGCTACTTATTAGCGGAGAACTCCCTTTCAAGATGGAAGAACCTAAGTCGATAATTTCTAATGGAATCGACAAGAAATCTGCTATTTTTATAGCCGACTGCACCTCGGTTAAATGCTTTTGTCCATAGTTAAACGTGACGGCAAAAACTTCATCAAATTGCTGTTTAGCGATGACCGCGCACGTCGTTGAATCTTGACCACCGGATAATACTATTAATGCCTTCGACATGACTTAGTTCCTTGTTTAGTGAAGAATCAAATTCAGAGCTTCCTGTCTTGCACTCGCATCGCTCTTAAATACGCCGGAAATAAAGCTTGTTCTAGTGCTGGAATCTTGCTTCAGAATGCCTCGCGCAATCATGCAGGTGTGAACACCCTCCGTCACTACGATAACTCCTAGCGGAGACAGGTTATCCATAATGGCTGTACCAATTTGCTGAGTAAGTCGCTCTTGAAGCTGTGGATTTTTCGCAAAGTGGGTTACGATTCGCCCGAACTTACTAAGCCCCAGTACGCGACCGGTTGGGATGTAACCGATGTGTACCTTTCCGTAGAAAGGGAGTAGGTGATGTTCACACATACTTTGATAATTGATATCTCGGACTACTACCAACTGGTCATTGTCACACTCAAACGACTTGAACAAGTCTCCCACGTCACTGTCGTTCGAGTTGAATTCTTTCCAGTATCCTAAGATTCTTCGCGCGGTATCTGGCTCAACCTTTCCCTTCCAGAAGTTAATCAACAAAGCTTCTAGTAGGACTTGACTCTGGTTCGGGTGAGTAGTAACAGCTTGAAGTGCAGGTTTCATTAATCTTGACTCCTAGTAAATCGGGAAGAATGGGTTTAACGCGGTCATATATCCAGCGAGAAATGGCTTCGCTGGTTGGAGACTCAAGCCCTAAAGTGTCATTGAGGTAGTGATGGTCTAAATAGTCGTCAAGTATTGGTTTGAATGCAGCCTTGACATCGCTATAGTCCATGACCATTTGGCGCTTACTACCTGTCTCGATTAACTGACTGCTGCCGAGGTAGAGGCTACACTGCCAACTATGTCCGTGTAATCGCTGACATTTCCCATCATGGTAAGGCAGTTGATGTGCAGCTTCAAAAGTGAAAGTTTTGCTAATCGTCCAAGGCATTCTATTATATCCTGTAATTACTTAACTTGTTAAGCGACTTTTTGATTATCTCACTCCTATTAATTTATGCGTTTGTAGTGACAGCTTGACCTCGTTTTCATTGGCTAGCCCTATCAACATCTCAAGGCTCTGACTCATGATACCCCATTCAGGCTGAATATAGACAGGCTTGCTTTGCTCTTTGAAGTGTTGAACTAGGCTTGAATAGTAGTCAAAATCAGACTCCTTCGATATTATTAATTTTAATTCATTCGCTCTTTGAGCAAGTCGCCTGTCAATTAGTGCGTCCTTGTTTAAATGCTCTTTCGGAGATAGAGTTACCCACTCATTTGTCAAGGTATCGCTGAATTTAATCCCAGAAGTTTCGATACTAACTCGCTTGTCAAACAGTTCGAGTAATAAGTACGCAAAATTTAAATTAACAAACGGCTCGCCACCAGTAACAACGACATTATCGCTTAGCAATTCCGTTTTGATTTCATCAGTAGTCATTTCATGGTAAACTGGCGGCTTCTTCTCGTTTGCCGAGTAACCCGTGTCACAGAAGTAACAACCAACAGGACAGCCGAACAGTCGGACAAAGCTGCACGGCATACCTGCGTTGAAACCTTCGCCCTGTACCGTTAAAGGGATAATCTCTTGAACTCTTAGTTTTCGCATAGTTTTGACAACGCATTGCCGAGTAGATTGGGTTTAGTAGACTTCACGCCAAGAAAGCCTAAAACAAGGCTTTTTTTGTTCGCGGGGATTTCAAATTTTAACGTGATTGTTGCCTCTTCATTGTCTTCATTGTCTTCCTCTTTCTCCGCGTCATCTAAGCTGTTCCAGTCGTAGTCAGCTATAGCCGTATCTGCTTCTAGCTGATTTAGTAATTCCTTAAATTCGTCGGGGTTGTACCCGGTGTCAAATATCTCGTCTTCAAACCTGTTAATTTCTGCCAGTAAAACTTCTAAGTCGTAACTCGATTCACTGGATTTGTTGTCAATAAGTCGAGCTTTGTCCGCAACATCTTTGGAGACGTCCAAAATGATGACTGGAACTTTCGTTAACCCCATCTTTTGTGCAGCTAGCAGTCGCCCGTGTCCTTTAACAATAACGAACGATTTGTCTGTGACAATTGGTTGGTCAAATCCGGTCAGTCCGATAGAGCGAATGATTTTTTCTATCTGTTCTGGTGGGTGCAGTCTAGCGTTAGCATGATACGGTCTAATCTTTTCGATACTTACCAGTATGGATTCCATTTGATTTAACCTTTGACACTACGGATGGTGTTACTAGAAGAGCTAGAGGATTAAAACCATTGGTTTCGTAATGAGTTACGGTACTAATTTACCACAATCAAACTAAAACCTATTGGAATTGAACCTTGAAATCAAAGCCTAGTGTCGAATATCTTGACAAGATTAACAGTATCGTCTATAATGATGATATTTGCCACTTCCTTCAATAATATCGTGCAATTACTCCCTAATAGCGACTCACCGCAATCCGAAATTGAGATTAACCAGCAGTTGCAACTATCTAGTAGCGACTCACCACAACCTGGAGATATCGAAGAAATTAACTGGCAGTTGCAGCTAGTCAGCAAAGTACAAATTAAACGGTGTAGCAAATGTGGAGTTTTCTCCAAGCTGTATCAAAGTATCCCGCCAAAACAACTTGACGCTTGGTGCGATGACTGCTTTGTCAATACTCCAGCAATAGAACGCACTCGCAAAACCTCAGTCGGTGAATATTGGAAGTTGATACAGAAACAAGAAAGGGAAGCTCAAGAAAGAGCGGAATTAGTAGCACAGTTACAGGCACAAAAGAAATTGCTAGCCGAAAAACGTGCTGAGGACAAGAAGAATGCACCCAAAAAGTCAAAAAAGAAGACCGTGGAAGGCACTTATTCGTTAGTCCTAGACTTTGGGGAATTGAGCGTTGATACAGAGGAAGACAAAGCACGGGACGCGATACTGGCACACGATGCACGACGGGCGTACATTGCACGAGCGCAAGATAGGACAATTTTTGATGAAGACTACTATGGTGAACGGAATGATGATTAGCCGTTCAACCACGGTATAATTGATATGCAGTTGCAAGTTATTGCTATGTCATCAATCGATAAAGCGTTTTATTCTCGGTTCGCTCCTGTTCTCAATGAGCCTGGATGGTTTGAGACTGGTGCGCTAGGCTACGGGAGTGTTTTTTTCAGAAATATAATTCACCAGGAGCCTGGTATCGAGATAACTGTTGGGATAGTTGTATATCCGAGTAGTTGGTGCTACTGTGCTAATTATTGTACATTAGCTTCGGGGAGTGGGATTAACGTTAAACCTATACGAGCGGAAGCGCCTTGGACGGAAGTGCGCGATTACTACTTGAAGCACGGCCTGTCGGCGTATGCTACTTACAAAAAAGACTTAGCGGCTGGTTTATTGCTGGCGTTGAGATAGAAGAAAGTAAGCAAATTACCACGGAAAACAAAGCATGAATACCGATGTACTTTTTCACGGTTCTGACAAAAAACACATCAGAGAACTAGAGATAATAAAAAGAGAGTTGAGCTTTATTGGAGTTAGCGTAAAAGAACAGCTCTCTGATGTTGAACATCTCAAGCGCTGGATGTTGGACTGGGAAGGGCAAGAAGCAGAACTGTGGTGGAGCAACAAGAATGGCTGGGATGTTGACCCTGTAGAGGGGGAGACATTAGGCAGTAATTGGAGAAATTTTAGTATTGATTCATACTTGAGAGGAAGAGGAGTTAACACTTATTTGTGGTATTGTGAGGATTGAAACTAAGTATGTCTGAATTGTTAGCGAAGTTGCAGGTCGAATATCCTGATTTATACGACCAGTGGGTCAACTATTGTAGTTTTCACGATGTTAAACCAGATGGATTGTCTCTGGCTATGCTCAAACTGTGGCTGGAGAAGAGGCATCCCGATTTTTTAATATGGATTCAATGAGGCAAAGACTTGAATAATTGTAATTTTAGCCGTCTTGAAAGACGGGGCTTTTACCCAGTTTTCTGGTAAAATAGCTCTAAACGTACTTTGTCCATAGGTACTATGTCAGAAAACAAATTAATTCTACCTTCCGAAGTTGGTGAAGTGTCAGACGGGTTTCACACTTTTAATGAATTGTACGACCATCGCTGCACCTTGTTTCTCGCATTGTTAACGTTGGTTAATAATGCTTGGTATTCTAAAAAGCATAGTGACGGGTCTGAGTGGAGCGGCTGGTTTATTGCTGGCGTTGAGATAGAAGAAGGTAAGCAAATTACATATCAACTGCCTAATAAGTACCTGGGAATTGCTGAAGACAGGTTGGACTACAAGGAGTGTGCGCCGGAATGGGATGGACATACCTCAGCCGATGTTCTGATACGCTTGACAGACTGGATTGACAACGGTTCTTATATTTTTCCAAAGTATTGATGACAGCAACAGCAGTTCAATCCTACCAACTCCGCCCCTACCAAACAAGTCTAATCGCCGAGGTTGAATTGCATTGGACTACTTATCGTCGTCTTTTATTGCAATTGCCTACAGGTGGTGGCAATGCCAGATATTGCTAAATTTAATTACAGTCAGTGGGCTTTTGTCGAAGAAGTAGGAAACCGCAGAAAATTAGACTCTGAAGAAGATTGGGCAAAAGTCCAGTATTTGAAATATCGGAAGAGTTGACACCATTGACCGAAGAGTGAGACGCAGAATAAAGCTCACTCGCTCCCGACAAGCGACCTAGAGCATTGTAACCAGTTAAGCTTATCCACTGAAACCGTTGTACCACATACGTTCCGAGCGTGTCGGCAAAATACTTTTACAAAACACTTGACAATTCTAATCGGGTAGCCTATACTGTTATTAGTTGGGAAGCAAACCACTGCCCGACACACACCGAACTGAACCACGAAAACCAAATGAACACTCAAGCTAAACTTGCTCAAATTGACGCAGAGATTACCGAGTTGCAATCCAAGCTAGCGGAAGCGCAAGACCGTCGAGAACTGCTAGCGTCAGTTAAGCCTGCCTGCGACGCTGCATTGGTAGCGATTGATAAGGTTCTTGACAGGTTGTGTCTAGTCGGACTGTCTAATGAGTTTGGATTAAAGGAAATTGCTGCATTTAAAGTGGCGATTGACGCTAAATTCAAGTTTATGGAAGACGAGGAAGACGAATGTGCTACACAAACTGAAGTTAAAACTCCGCAAGTTGTAAAGCAGTCCAAGCGTACTCAGTCATGCGCTAAAGCTGAAACGAAAGACTACCAAAAACTTGTTTTTGGCGATACTTCTTTTCCTGACCGCCCCGTTCAAAGCAGACAGTTCAAAATCATAATTCAAGAGTTGACGGGAATAGGAATAGAAATTGGCAAAGCTATTGCTAGCCGTTCCGACGTTAAAGGATGGCATCTCCGATGGGGTCAAGACAAAGCTGGACTCTACTGGGCAGTTGGATGCGGTTGGGGTGTTGAAGCTCTAAAATCAGGCGATGAACTAACAGGAAACTGGGAAGGCTTTGACCTTGACCAGCAACTTGAATGCAACGGCATTGCCATTGACGACATTGACTAACTAATAGCAATCGGGGCTTAATTAGCCCCGTTCAATTCTAACCACTTCAAATTACCACACACTAAAACCATGCAAGCCACGAAAACCACAACAAAGACCGAGCAATTCACAGGTACGGTTACAGAAGCTAAGTTAGTAGAAGCGACCGTTTGCGGTATTGACCGAAGTGCGAGACGCAAGCCCCTGGCTTTAAACACGGGAAAAGTCGGCAGCGGTTTCAACCGCCTTCTTTTGTTTCTTCAAATGAGTCGTATTCTTAATATCTATTTGTATTAATGGTTTTTTTTACTGTTAAAATAGTTCTATGAAACAACGATATAAGTACCGCATATATCCAACTTCTCCGCAAGTTTATAGTCTTGCTAAATTGTTTGGATGCTGTCGTGTTGTATGGAACGATTCGCTAGCATCGTGCAATTCATCCGAGAAACTACCCAGTAATGGAGATTTACAAAAAACATTCATTACTCAAGCCAAGAAGTCGGAAGAACGGGAATGGCTAGCGGAAGTTTCAAACATTCCCCTTCAGCAATCAATTGCTGATTTAGGAGTAGCTTGGAAGAACTACTTTGACTCGCTAAAAAGTACGCGAAAAGGTCGGAGAATTAGTCGTCCCAAGTTCAAAAAGCGTAACAGCAGACAGTCGGCACGATTCAGAATCGGAGGCTTCTCTATTAAACATGGGAAAATCTATCTTGCTAAAATTGGAAAACTCAAAGTCGTCTGGTCAAGAGAGTTGCCATCCCCGCCAAGCTCGGTCACGGTAATTAAAGATGCTGCGAACCGATACTTTATCAGCTTTGTAGTTGAAGTCGCTCCGACGAAACTACCCGACAACGGGCAATCAGTTGGTATAGACCTCGGTATAACTGATTTCGCAACCATGAGTACAGGCGAGAAAGTGAAGGCTCCCAAGCCTCTCAAAAAGAATCTAAGGAAGCTTCACAAGGCACAACGCAAGTTAGCTAGAAAGAAAAAAGGAAGCAAGCGGAGAGAATTAGCGCGTCGGAAGGTTGCAAAAATTCACGCCAAAATCTCCGATATCCGTAACGATTTCTTGCACAAATTGAGTACCAGGATTATTCGTGAGAACCAAGCGATAATCCTAGAAGACCTCAACGTTTCCGGTATGATAAAAAACCGTAAGTTATCCCGTGCTATTTCTGATTTGGGCTGGCGAAGTTTTCGGACAATACTGGAAGCCAAATCAGAAATGTACGGCAGAGACTTTAGAGTTATCAGTCGCTGGGAACCAACTAGCCAACGATGCTCTTGTTGTGGACAAATTGGTGGAAAGAAAGAGCTTTCAGTTCGCGAATGGACTTGCTTGTTTTGTGGGGCGGTTCACGACCGAGATGAGAATGCAGCGATTAATATAAAAGTCGCGGGCGGATTGCCTGAGACTATAAACGGACGTGGAGGACGGAGTAAGACCGCAGTTAATGTGGCATCTTCCAGTGAAGCGTCAACCCACCAGTTCCCTAGACAGCTTTCGTTGTTTGGGTAGATTGGAATCCCCCTGATTCATCAGTAGGGAGGATGTCAAGCTGAGAATAGCTTCAGTGTGCGGGTCAAGGACTTTGAGCAGCATCTAGCTACATTTGCTCACTATTAATGCCCCTGATTGAATCACTGCTCAACACATTGAGAAAATAAAGAAGCCCCGCAACTAGCTAGTTAGTTGCGGGGCTTTTGCGTACAGATTCACAGTCCTGTAGGTTTGCCGTTGACGCGAGTAAACACCCGTCCCCAGCCATCGCTCGGATTAGCCCAAAGTTCACGCATCAAGTCAAAGCTGTAGCGGTCATTCTTGCCAGTATAGCCCCCAATTTTCCGATAGAAGTTCTGAGCACCTTCGCGGACACCGTATGGGTCATTTACAATGATTTGCTTGGTGTTTCTATCGTATCCAACTATGCAAACAATATGTCCGTCTTTCTTGTAAATAAGTCCCGCTGGCATAGGCATATCTGCGTCAATGGAGGCGATTACATGGTCAATATTTAGCGACGTGCTGAAGTATGATTCCAGCCCTAGTTCTGCGAGTGCGCGAGTGTTTGCGGTATGGTCTGTCGTATCCCCGAAAGTGTTCAATATGCGGCCATAATAGGACTCTCCCTCGCTGTAACCTAAACGTTTCGCCGCATCAGTCAGCGACTCTAATCCGTGACGCTTCAAAATGTAATTTGCAGCCCCCGCATTCGATGTCATGCCGCACTGTCTCGAACCCGGCCCAAACAAGTTAGAATCGTTATCAGTTTGGTCAAAGTGGTCAACATTTAACAGCTTTTTAGTAGTCATAAATTCTCACGGTAATTGAACTTTTTAACTTTTTTATGAATTCGTAGTTTAATTATTTTAATGATACAGAGAGTTCTTACTAGGTCAGCTTCAGCATTTTCCCTTAATCCATGTGCCGCCATTCCCGATATGTACCCATATTGAATCGACATATCTTCTAAAGCATACAGCAATTCTTGTAAGGTGACCTCTGGATTTTCCAATACTTGAGAAACTTGATATTCTGGCACTGTTCTTCAGAATTAAATCTGTAAAATTTTACGATTTTAATTATTGTTGTCAATCTCTTCTAATGAGTCATCTTTTACGGTGTTAGAATTTCTGAAAGTGGTTCCAGATACTACTATTGTCACCATAGTATTGATTGCAACTATCATCTGAGAGGGGATTTCGCGGCCTACCCATATTAGCAAGTTGTAGTTGATAACCGCAGTTACCATAGCAATGGCTAAGCCTACCAGCGCATAATCAACGGTTGATAGTTTTACTTTTGATTCTTGTTTAAGACCTGTCGCCTTGAATACACTAGACATAACGCTTCCTCCACCAAAACTACCAAGCAATGCGATTAAGTCTGTTGGGATTGTTTTATTTGTCCAGGTCAAAAGCATATAACTAATTATTATCAATATAGCGCTTGTCGCCATAGTGACAATTACATAATCCGCTAAAAATAACTGCTTCATTTATCTCAACCCTCATAAAAGTCGGACTCGTTAACTTGATTTAGTCGTCGTCTTTCTCTCTCCCATTTAAGCTTTTCTCTTAGCCCTTCTACTCTGTCTGCGGGTGAATCATATCCACCCGCGATGAAGTCACTAGCACCCATGACCGTTCCTAATAGTTCATGGACTAAAGCCATTTGCTGTTGAAGCATTTCAATATTGTTGGCATTTGGTTCGACTTTGCGAAGAAGTTTGTTTACATTGTTCTGGTTTTCTTGAGTCTTCGTTTTCGCCGCATCAACCAATTTGACAAGTATTGCATAAGCACCTTCAAGTTTTCTAACTTTTTTCAACAGGAAAAGAAAAGCAACAATATTGATTGTACTTAATATGATAGACACATATAGCAATAGCTGTAAACAATTGCTAAATAAATCAAGGTCAACGTTAGTCGCGTTCCAGCCAATGATTTCCACTGTAGTAATAGAGGTTTCAATGTAGTGAATCTAGATCAATTGTTTATGTGTTTCGCGAACCTTTATGACAACCTCCGTAGGTTTTCTGCAAACTTCCTTTCCCAATCAAACCGTCTCAACGCTTCCCAAGTCCAAGGTCTGCCCGGTCTACTGCTTCCATTCCGGTAAGTTACTCCTTCGTGGAGGTAGATTGCATAGTTAACACCCCATATATAATCAGCGAGAAACCTAGTGGGGAAAAGTGTTAGTTGACTAGCTCTGAACGCTCCTGTGTCCACGATATCGCCACTGTAATCTGGAAAAGCGCCAGGTTCAGAAATAACTTGCGTCATCTCCGCCCCAAACTGAAAAGAGGTTTGTTTAAAAGCTTGCTCGATTTTGTTTTCCAATTCTTGCAGTGACATTAATCAATCTCCAAATAGTTGGTTGCCCAGCTTGGGACTTTTCCTTCTTTCGATAACTGAGAGAATGTTTCAGATACATAGCCTGGAATTCCGGCATCCATTTCATCAAAACTTTCAAGCATTTTAGCGTAAGGGTTAAACCATTCAATCTTTGGGTTTTTAACTCCCTGAGAGGACAAGGTTGCGACTCCTAGACCTGCGATTGGGATAGCACTTTGATTGGCATTCTCTAGTAAATGTTTATCAATCGCCCTCAAGGCTTGAAACACGAAAGTCAATGGTTGATATGCAAAATTATCAGCATTAAATCGAGCATCATTGGGGAAATAGAATTGCAACTTCCACCAATATCCAGCCCAATCTATTTTTTTTCAGGCTTGGCTACAGCATCTATTTCAGCTTGCTGCTCTGGCGATGGAGGAACTTCTAGCTTGCGTTCTTTCCATCCACTTTTTTCATCAATCGTGAAATATTCATAGATGGCATGAACTAACAGCGATGACATCGGACGCTTGGCTTTACCACTTTTGGACGGCATAACCAAAACTTCTTCTTTCGACAAAAACTCGTTTGGCTTCTTGCCAGCCCGAAACTGCAAAAGTTGAGAAACAATTTCTGATTCAGCCGCGCTCATAGGTAGCTTTTGACCGTCCTTATCTTTTTCTGCGTTGAGGATGTACGTGTTAAGTAAGTCTTCCTCAATCCAGGTTAAACTACCGTATTTTGGTAATATAATTTCATTGCCAATACCATCGGATACCGCGTGAGTGCCGGGGTCTTCTTGATAAGATTTGAACGGGAATAAGTTATCTTCTGGCATAATTTAGTGATTGATTGGTAGCTCAATATTCAGATTCACAAGATTTAAACTGTCAGGTAATCGAACCGTTATTTGTTTGACAGAATCACCATCTTTTAAAATGCAAACGGTTCCTTGGATTTTGGTTTTTCTTACTAACAGAATTCCGACCTGTACATTGCCCTCGGTAGCCCAACAATGACAAGCAAATACATCCAAGGAACGCAAGCACCTAAAAAATTGCCGCATAAGCTTAAACAACTACGGGAATTGGGTCTGTTTCAACTATCTTTCCAAGTAGGGTTACATCCATATCTGCGTTGACGAACCCATCGTCCGGCGCGCCTTCCTTGATACCAGTACAAACGGCAGGGCCTTCAATACGGTCGCCTGCCGTATAGCCATCAGTAGGCGCGGGCATTTCGCGAATCATCCAAAATTCGCGGTCATTCTCAGCACACCATTTGATTGTTTTATAACCTGCGTTCTTAAAATAGTACAAGCCAGGTAACGAGATTTTTTTCTCAACGCCTGTGATGATACCGTCTTGAGAGCCACCAGTATTAAACGTGGTCACGCCAGAGAAATTGTAACTCCGGTCAAGGTCGGCACTTTTTCTATCCCAAATATAGGTAGGGAATTCGGCAATTGCGCCAGTAGGAATTGCTTCAGGTAAAACTACAACAGTTAGGGAGGTTGCATTGGCCTCAGTAGTTGTATTAACTTGACAGAGAAATTCTTCGCCATCAGTTCCCACAAACATTAAGTATTGGCCTTTCTGGATAATCCCAATCAATCCGGCGACTGTGATTGAAGTTGCACCCTTCGCGGCTGCCGTTGCAGTTAACGTAGACTTTATGGGTTTTGTTCGTTTACCTTTGGGAAGGACGGCAACATATATCTCGGTTGCCTTTCCTTCTACCGGAGCGTGAGAAGCCAGTTTTACAGCCATTTACTTTAAGAATATTAACCGTACTATTACTATTATTAGTATCAACAAAATTACCTCTGCCAATTGATGACAGCAGATTCTTTCAAGTAAAACGATTGGCTCTCAACTGTTTGCATAGACCCGTCAGCCAAGATTCGAGGCCCTATTCTTTGTACCAAGTCCCAAAGATTCGCAACTAATAAATCGTGAGCAAAGGTTGTATCTTTTGTCAAATTCCACTGATTCACAACCAGCCTACTTTCATGCTCAAGCAATGTTCCGCCCAACAGAAATCTAATATTGGTTGAAATGCGAGGGTAAATAACCACTTCCAATCCCGTGATATTTGTTCCGGGCTGTGGATAAGGCCTGTTTGAAGCGATAGCAATCGCGGGAACAGAGGTATTGTTAGCAAAAGTATAGACCCCTAATTCGCTTGCCAACACTTTGATAATTCGTTCTCGCAATTTGCTATAATCCATTATTCAATGACCGAGGCTTCTATTTTAAGTTTACCTTCTTCTACTACAACGTCTTGAGTTCCAATTGAGCGCTGAATTCCGTAAATTAAGCTTAAGCCGCTTTCAAGGCTTTCGGTATCAGAACCTGCTATAACAAAGGTTGCACTTAAAGAATTTGTTCCGATTGTAGTTGTCATTGCAGCACCCGCAACCGTAAGAACTGCCGCAGAGTCAGGGTCTGTTATCAATTGTTTGGCCAAGAATTTTAACGTTGCGCCTGTTTGGTTTGCGCCTTGGATGACAATTTGACAAAAATAATCTTTCCCCATTTTTAGCGATTGACCGTCAGCGTCTTCATCGTCAATTGTGAATCGAGAATAATTTTTAATCATCGTTAATCCTTGGCTAAAATAAGGGTTCCACTTGCAACATTAGCCCTTTGACTGATTGTGCTATTTTCAACTATTACCACAAAATCAAACTCTGACTCTGTACCAGAAAAAATAACTTGATTAGGGCGTAACTGCAAGGCTGCCAAAAGTAATATTTTCCCATCTCCCAAATCTTGAACAAAGTCAGTTATTATTCCACCTGGCGCTCCGAACCTGGTTTTGGTTAAAATAACGACATCTGTTCCAGGTTGGTTGATTTTAAAAATTACTTGCAGTAATTCAACGGCCAAAACGGTTGTTTCTGTAAAGTTAATTGCTAAGCTGATTTGATGGGAATTACCCTGTCTTAGACTCTGCCGGTGCAAGTTTTTCCCAACACAGGAAATTGCCGCTGTAGGTGCTGGCGATTCAGGCCAAATAGCTAGACTACTGCAAGCGGTTTCAGTTTCAGTATTAACTAAGCTTGCCGGAAAGTGTTTGATAAGCGCGGTAGCTTTACCATTTGACTCCGTTTCTACCTCTCTCAACCATTGACTTGATAGAAACCATTTAAGGCCTAGCTCGGTCGCCATAGATTCGGTTTCTGAAACTGTTGCAGCGTCAGGATAAATACGTTTCCTTAGTCCCGATGCTAATATTTCAACAGTTTCAGTTTCGGTTAGCGCTGATGCAGCGGGGAAAAACTGGGGCATGATAATAAACCAAGAATTTAAAAGGGCATTTCAACAGTACCCTTTTAATTTTATTAGGAAATCTTTGAAGTAATTCTTAGAAGCTCCGTACCTTCAGGTCAGAGTCATGTCACTTAAGTTGGAAAGTGAACGAACCCGCCTGTAGAATCATTTGCGCGTTAGTAGCCATGTTTACATCTGGAACAAGAGGGGCGCTAGCAAGATATGGCCCACCATCCTCTGAACCAAATAAAGCGACATGAGAAATATTGCCTTGAGCGCTTGCACTTATTGGAAATTGTAAGTTTAGAGCGGTTCCCAAACTACCATTTACGGCTGAGGTAAATGAAGTCTTATTATTGTTAAGTGCTTGCCTAACGTATTCAGCAGCGGCGGGTTCGATTCCGCTGGCGGTCGCCGTTGGCGCTGAACTCGTGTATCCCGCCCACAGAATTGGCTCAAGCGGCAAAGGTGTACCCAAGTAAAGGCAGTTCATAATCGCAGTTCGCCAGTATTGACTGTAGTGCGAAGTAGCTTTAAATCTATGGGTGACAACACCAGTAGGGATTATTAAACTATTTCGATTCTGAATAGTCAAAGACCCGTCAATTGGGATGAAAAGCAACGGGTTTCCACCCACACTAGAATCGTAAATAGTCAAAGCGACTGGGGTTCCTTGCGCCCCGGACGCTCTTGGTAATTCCAGGTCTGCAATATTAGTGACCGTGCCATCTACAGCTACGCTCCAAACGGTTGGAATAGCGCTAATTCGAGCGTAGTTAGCGCCAACAGGTTCGGTTCCAAAACCGTTTGGACCTGATGCTGTCATCGTGTACCCGATATGCTTGCTCGGTGGTGGGAAATTAATCCCACCGAGCAATGCGTCTTGGATTTTGTTAGCAAGCCAGCCTGATATCGTTCCGTTAGCCATTGCCTTCTACCTCTTTTGGTGGCTTGCTCTTTGCCTTGGATTCGAGCAAAAGCTGTTGCTGAGGTTCTGTTGGCAGGTCGGGAGATATCGGGATTGCTTTTTCTTCAATTTTTGTGTGAAATTCTTTATTAAAGTCCGTGACTTCAATCAACACAAATTCCAATTCAGGACGGCGATTATCTCTGACTTTGATTAGTTCAACCATGATTTCACCCTAAGATTCTACAGGCACATTCGGGCCTGATAACAGCACATCCGTAGAGAACATCGAAACAAAACTTTGTCTGCTTGTATTCGCGAGAAATCTCCAACCGCATTGTCATTCCCGACAGGTCATCGGTAAAAGATTCAATTCGATTTCCGATTGGGTCGATGTCTAACAATGGGCGAACAGCAAGCGCAAAGGAGTCTCGGTGGAAAGCCATGTTGACGACGTGACTAGCTACAACCGTGATAGCTGTACTCGCGGCGGGAGCAGTTTTTAGTGCTGGAGAAATTGGCCAACTTGTTAAGGTGGCGTCCTTTCCTACAACGTAGCCGTTCGGGTCGCCTGCAATCTTGAACAAATCACCTTCGACAGGCGCGACTGTTGCACCAGAAACAGTTAAAGTTTTCACCCCAATCGTGTTGGCTGCGCCCGTCGTAACAATCGTACCCGCAGCTTGGGTTACGTGAGTAAGGGAGTTTTGGGTCATGTACCAGTCAAAGCCGAGTTTTCGACCAATCATCCCCTCTTGAATTGTTGCAACAGACCCAGAGTCGGATGCAGAAATAAATTGAGGGAGTGAGCTTGCGTTTGCCTCAGCATCAACATCTAAGATAATTCGGCGGTCAGCCATTGGAGCAAGTTGTCGGTTCAGAACTTTTCTTGCTTCTTGTGCTGCACCCAACCCACGATGCGAGGCATAAGTTCCAGCTACTTCCGGTTGAAAAGGTGTTTGTCCAGCGGTTCCGGCGATACCTGGAATCTGTTTGTACAATCCCATAATTGACTTGTCAATCGAGTTCGCCAAACTACGAGCGGCTTCGAGAACTTGCAAATTTTGAAATCCATCCATTACTTGAAGAAGGTCTTTGTCTGTCATCGCAAATTCAACCTTCTTCCACTGGTCAAGCTTTACTTGCACCATACTCGGTGAAATTGCTGGAGCGGGGTAGGGGATGTGATTGGGAATTACATCTACGGCATCGCCCATGCTGGAAGGAATTGGAACATCGACAGTTGAACCGCGTTGCCTTGCGTCGGTGTCAAAGTTTCGATTAACGAGCGCACCCATGACTGAGTTTTCACGCAACGCCACAATACCTTGGGCGAGAATTTTAGGGATTACTGCTTCTAAATTATTAGCCACTTTTTTGTAAATGAAGAGGGGAGTATTCAGCCGCGCTCCGAATCACTCGTAGAAGAAAGGCATCACGCCAACCTTGGGCTAACTTTATAGTCAACAAAAAAGCCGGAGACCGTCCGGCTTGTAAGATATTCAGCAAAAAGTTTTGATTATCGGGTAATAATTGCCTTGCCAGAGGCAATATCATCCATACTGGCACGACCATTTCGAGCTTGTTCTACGGAATAGACTTTAACCGGTTTTCCGTTTGAGCTAACGGTTGGGGTTGCACCCGTGCCAGAGTTGGTATTTTCAGGTTCAAACAATGCACCCATTGAGCCTTTCTTAAGCTCAACCATCTTTTCGCTAATTGATTTTACCCTTCCTTCGCTGTTCATCTCAGTATTTCCGACCGAATTGAGGAAGACAATTTGACCAGTTTCTTCTAGTCTAATTCGATGCTGGAGAACGTACAGGATTGCCTCTGCGGGGGTTACGTCTTCAGTTCCTTGGGCAGACAAATCAAAGCTAGACTTACGCCCACCTGCCTCAAAAAAAGCTTTCTCAATAGCGGTTTTGGTCAGCAAACTGTTGTACTGGTTCTTCAGGTCTGTCGTTTGTTTGCGGGCTGCGTCAGCTTCGTTCAGGTACTGTTGTCTTACTTCATCAAACTTTTTCCGGCGCAAAAGGTCGTCTTCGTCTCTTCTTGCCTGCGCTTCTTGCAGCTTCTTGTATTGGTCTGGGTCAATAGCTTCAACTCGTTTTAGCTGTGCTTGCAGTTCTTGCTCTTTGATTGTTCGAGCCTTCAGTTCTTTTTCTGCCTGAGCTCGCCCCGTTCTTTCTTTTTCAAGTGCAGACAACAGATTTTGAATCTCTTGAGGCTCTGCCTGTGTAATCGTTGTTTCGGTTCCGGTAGTTTCAGTTTCGATTTCTGAAGGCATAGGTGATTATAATAGAGGCTTCAATCTTTATTATAATCACCATGTCGCTTAAATTCAAGCATCAAGCCATCGAACAAGACCCAGACTTGCCATCTTATTTGAGTGAAGAATACTTGAATCAGTTGCCGTTCTGGGAATTCGTAGCTGATATGTACGAAGGTAGAACGGCATGGTATATGATTGAGCCATTCCGAACTGGGTCAAGTATGGTTCTTGACATCAATATAGGCGCAAGATATTTGCCCAGAGAAGAGGCTGAACCTGAAGAAGAGTATGCGAAGCGCATGACTCGAAGTTACTTTGACAGAAAGTTTGCAGATGCTATCGACAGTAGTGCCGGATTTTTGTCTCGCTTTTTGTTGAATGATGATGTACACGAAAGTATTAAAACCAGTATCGACAACGTTGACCTCTGTGGTAACAGTCTGGAGGTATTCTTGAAGGCAGCAGATATAAAAAGTCTGCGAGATGACCACTGCTTTGTCATGGTTGATTTTCCAAAGCGAAACACCGAAATAACTGACGCTTATACTGAATCAAAATACAAAACTCGCCCGTATTTTTTATTAATTGATGCTAGGGATGTTATTAACTGGAATACTGAAATCAAGAACAATAAAATGATGGTGACTCAAGCCACAGTTCGGGAAACTTTTGTTAGAAAAACTGGACTATACGGTAGTGAAAAGGCGACTCGTTATCGAGTGTTAACCCCAGGCGCTTATAAGGTATATGAAATAGAAGAAACAGAAGAAACGCCGACGCGGACTGATTTAATTTTAGTTGAAGAAGGTACAACCACGCTAGATTTTGTACCGTTGATTCCCTATTGCTTGCTACCGAGAGATTCAGATTTTTTTACTGGCAAACCACCGTTGTACGATATTGCCGAATTGAATTTAAAACTATTCCAAAAGCAGTCTGAAAAAGATGAAGCGATGCACAAAGCGAATATGGCTATTTTGCAAATTCAAGAAACAAGTCCTCCTAGAGTGAGGTCTGACAAAGACGAAGCTCGTGTTGCAACAATAGGGCCGAACACTTGTCTGTGGAACGTGAACGCTTCATTTGTTGAACCATCGGGTTCAGCACTAGGACATACACAAGCTGACATTGAAAAGCTAGAGCTAACTATTGAGAAAAAAACACTCGCTTTTCAAAGCGGATACGCTGCACCGCCCACAGCTACAGAGATTGCGCGTGATTCAGCCACGGCACAAGCTAGTTTAGGCTCAATGGCTAGAGCTAAAGAAAGCATTGTGCAACAACTGTTTGATACTTGGTGTTTGTATATGAATGCACCTGGCAAAGGTGGAACTATTAAAGTTAATAAAAAGATTGTTGAAGTTGGAATGAGTGAAGCGAAAGCCGGATTGTTATTACAAATCCGTGCCGCTGGTGAGATTACTCGTCAAACATTCTTAGAAGAGTTACGCAAAGGCGATGTATTGAGTAAAGACTTTGATGTTGATGCCGAAGTTGAAGAACTAGAGAGTAAAATGAAGCAAGAGATGGCAACACAATTAAGTAAGGCGACGGCATTAGCAAATGACAACCCCGCAGCAATTTATCAGTAGATTTGAAACGGTCACTAGCCAGTTAGAAAATAGAGCCGCAAATACATTAAACGAAGCGCTTGACTCTGCGTACAAAGAGATAGAAGCAGAACTCAGAAAGAAGTATCCATCGTTGGCTAATTCTGGGTCTTTGATGGTTACCAGAGACTCAATACTGCGACTAGAAAAATTGAAAGGTGTTTTGCAACTTTTGAACCCCCAGTCTTCTCAAGAATTGCAGGCTGAATTCCAAAAAATCTTACAATTAACAAATGAGGCTGGGGACACTTTAGCCACTCAGATGACACGAGCTAGAGCGGGTGAAGACTGGCAAGTTAAGTCAGGTGAAATCCCTATCGAAGCGGCTGGATTTGCGGCTGCTAATATGGTCGCGCATCTCAATCGCTACTCTTCTGAGTTTGCCAGTCAGGCAACTGTTTTAGTTACTCAGGGCGTAATCCAAGGCTGGGGAACCGCCAAAGTTGCAAGCTTGCTTAGAAACGAACTTGGCATAAAAAAGGGTAGGGCCGAAGTAATCGCTCGGACAGAAGTGCTTAGCAGTTTTAATCAAGCCGTGGTAGCATCCTACGACAATTCAGGCATTGAGTATGTCCAAGTGATTGCCACAGGCGACTTGCGAACTTGCGGAACCTGTGTTGCTCGAAATTTAAAGGCATACCGAATTCGAGATGTCTCTGTACCGTTCCATCCGCGCTGTCGGTGTACCTTGATGCCGTGGAGTCCCGACTGGAGTCAAAATGACTCGTGGCTTAAGCGATTCAATGAAACCGTTCGGAATGAATTTACTGGAACGCTAAATAACGGGTTGAGCGCATTTGAGAAGATGAACGGCATTACCAGTCCGCCTGTTGCTGCATGGACTCCAGCGGAATTAGACTGATTTTATAATTACAACCTCGCAACCCGATTTGTTTGAAAATTTCTGTTTTAATAAAAGTAAGTGTTTATATCACCTATTTTTTATTTTGTAAATTATGGCTTCGCCGTTTGAGTCAGTCGCTAACGCAAAATTATCGTTTCGTGTTCCATCTGCCGAGATGGTGCTTGATAGTGCTGGGAATCGAACACCCAAAACAACGTCTGTTGTAGTGATAGCCGCGCTTAAGATGTCCCAAGGCACGCGATTCCAGCGAACCCAAGAAGGAAGTCCGAACGCTATTTCCGGGGCGGCTCAGCTTGTGGAAACGTGGAAAGGTTATCTTGTTGAGCCGTTGTTAATGCCTTCTGCAATCAAGCCAGGGATGCTAGCGGACGCAGAAATTGCCACAGGATTGCAAAACTCAAGTCTAGGAATCCCTGAACCATTAATTGAAAAAGGCGAGTTTCAACTGCTTCCAACGCCTCAAAGCCCGTCTCTAATAGCATCAGGTATTCAAGAAGTTACCCCCATTTCTGGAACATTTACGAGAATAAACTAATGCAAGATTTACGACAAACAACTAATAGAGTGCGAATGGCTCTCTATTTAGGAATTGAAATGTTTGATGAGGTTGTAATCGCTCTAGAAGTAGCCGAAAGTACAAGCGTATTTTTAATAGAAGAGGTTGAAAAAGATTTAACGCAGTTAGAGAAACTTTCGGCACAGCTAACTGCTGAATTAAGCAGCCCTAACTCGGCACTTACGCAAGCAGATGTCTTGCGGTTTGCTGAAGGACAAAGAGCAAAAGGGATGATTATTCTGCAATACAACCTAATCCAAAAGTTGGCGAACACATTAGGGCTAAGACCAAACCTAGAAATTGTAGAAAATATTGCAGCAGCTATGGGCTTTGCTTTGGGGAATACTAATAATCTAATCTTTGGGCAAATTCAAAGAAGCTAAATGGCGATTACCTTTTACGACTACAAGACAAATCCGACAATTAAAATTCGCAATAAATTAGTAGAAGAAAATATCAATTTAGCTCGTTTTGTCGCACATAAAATTGCGTCAAGAGTGCCTATTCCTTACGAAGAATTAGAGCAAATTGCATCAATGGGATTGATTTTAGCAGTTGAGCGGTACGACCCTACAATAGGTGCTAAATTTAGCACCTTTGCAATCCCCTTGATTACGGGACGGCTATTGAACTTCGTTAGAGACAGTTCTAATGTCATTCAATTGCCTCGAAAGTATCATGAGATACTTCAAAAAGGAAAGAGAATCCTCAGAGAATTAAGCGTATCTTTGGGGCGGACTCCCACTAAAAACGAGTTCTTTCAATCGCTTTTCAACCTTGGAGTTACTCAATCTGAGTTTCGCAAGGCTAAAAAAGCATATCAAGATTGTAGATACATATCCTGCTATGATACCGCAATCAGTGGTGTCTCAGATACGCTTAACTCAGAGGTTGAGCCCACTTATTTTTATAAATTGCGGGAATTGCAAGCTAACGAAACTCACATAGTAAATAGTTTAGAAAAGAATGAGTTAATAGGTAAAATAAACAATATATTAGAAGTGGATATTGCCGACTTGAGCTATCAAGAAGCCGTAATCCGCTTGTACTTCTTTGAATATCTATCCGTCAATAGAATAATTGAATTGTTAGACCTGTCTAAAGTACAAGTATTTGAAGCTATAAAAGAGTGGTGTCGGTCTGTCTAGGCTTTAGTATCTGCTTGAACGAATTGATATCTTTGGCTTCAAGAATACTTTTTGATTTTTCTTTCTTGTTCTGAATATTCGTCCAAGTTCTATGTTCTAACTTGCCCAAATCAAGAGAATCATTGCTCAAGGTAGATTCTAATACACGTTTAAATTGTTCAACCTCAGATTCATTAAGCAATATATTAGCCAGTCGCCACGCCTTGCGAATAGTCTGTGGGTCTTCATTTCCAAAGTCCGCTAAGCTTGTGAAATCATTAGTGAAGCTAGCTTTTAAAAATCGAATAGCCAATATTCCTGATTCCATTGTTTTAACTCTTGTAATATCCAATGCCTGTTTGATATCGAATAGGTTCATTTAGACAGAAATGTGCACCAGAAGCAGCATCGGTAATATCTTTGACTTTCCCATCAGGAAAATCGTGCATCCAGTTTAAAAATCTGTCATTCCACGAGGCTCGTAGAAGCTTGACTTTCCCCCTAAAAGTGTCAGTCGCCAAAGGCTTTGCACGTTTCACCTTGTCTCCGAGTGGTCGGACACCTTCTGCATCAATATCTGGGTGTAATCCCATTAGTAATTGCTTGATATGCTCCTCGTCGCGTTTTCCACTACTTCCCCCTTCCAACTCCCAACGGACTTTACACCACAATCCATCCTGTTGCGCGGTTGCTATCATTAATTCGTCACCGCCAACCGGCCCAACTTGTTCAGCGATAACGTCAACCACGTAATAAATTTCATCAACTAATCGCATTTTGACTCCGGCGGTATAGCAGGCGTTAGAACGAACGGCCGCCTCTGTTGCCGCCAAATCCCAAAACCTAACTTCTTCACCGTTGTAATCTAAAGGCGGAACATCATCAACAATTTCAAACCAAGCGCGGTTAAATAACTTCCCCGACTCTTCCTTAACTTTCCAATTTCCATAAAGTAGTCGAGCTTGGTCTACCGGATGCAAAGCCTGAAGATTTGCCAGATACTCCGGGTTCTGCTGCATCAAAATTTGATTGTCTTCGATTTTAGCAGGAATGAAAGTGAAACTTTTTGCCATTAAGCCAGGATATCTATTCTCAAGTTCATCTCTTGAGCTACCCCAAACAATCTCGCCACTCTGCCGAACAAAGTAGCGAACGACTCCACTATGCTCTGGAATTGGGAACCCTTCGTCATCTAGCCACCAATCAACAAACCCCGCAATCCAAGAGTCGGCATCGGGGTTAGTTGTACAACGAACATAGGGGCGAATTCCACAAGTTGAGCGGTTGCGACTAAACAGATAGAAAACAACTGATTCGCTAAAATGTGTTAATTCGTCTATCAGTAGAAGGGGAATTTGACTACCTTGATACTTGTACTTAGCTTGCTCGTTTCCCAAGTGTCCAAACCCTATTTTTGCGCCACTAGGAAACAGCCAGTCAAGCGTACCTCTTCTAGGGATTGCACCTAATAGCGGATAGATGTCTTCTGAAGTATCCCAAAGTGCGCCTTCTTCTGTTATTTGAGGAAAACTTTGTCTAAAAAAGACGGCACCAAATTTTGGATTTGTTACATGACGTAAAGCCTCTAGTAGCAGTGCATAAGTTTTTCCTCCACCTGCCCCGCCGCCGTAAATAGAGAAGTCAGCGGAGGTAGTTAAAAATGCTTCTTGCTGTCCCGATTGTGGCTTAAGTATTAAATCTGATGACTTGACGGGTAATTTCTTGTATTGTTTTACGGGCATAGCCAGACTTAATCTCGATTGTTTTCAGGAAGGTAAATAGACACAGTTTGCGGCCTATCTAAATTGATTTGTTGAGGAGCTTCTTCAGTCTTTTCTTTCATCCCGCAGCGAGTCTTCTCATACCAAATTAGTGCCGTCATGTCACGGTCAACGGTTGCCTTTTCAAAAAGCACTTTAGCGACAGTTATCCTTGCTCTGGCTAAACCTTTGTCATAAGCTTCTTTAATGGTTGGGTTCCATTTTTTATTGCGGTACAAGGTTGATTCGGACACACCCAAAATCGCTGCTATATGTCCGACAGGTAATCCGTAACCAGCCATTACGCCAATTGAGCGTAACTCTGCTTCTGTAAAGACTTTCTTGGGGCGGCCGCGAGAAGTTTCAGTTGGCTGCTCCTCCCCTGATTCTAAAGTTGATTCATCGTCAAAATCTACAGTCTCGGTCATGGGGTTGCAATTGTTGACACTAAAGATAGTGTCAACAATTCATAAACAAGATGACTTTAGGCGTGTATTGGGGAGGTTTATTCTACAACTCGTGTGCGCCATTAGAGCTGAGCTTGAATTGGTGTATTCACAATTGCGCTTACTGTTTTGCAAACTTGAATCTACCAAACCGCAAAGCAGAAGCTAAGAAAATATTTAATTTTCTCACAAGCTACAAGAAAAAGACAAGCTATGCAGCGTGGCTACTGCAACAAGGTTATCCCGTGCTATTTTCCAATCACGTTGACCCGTTTGCGACGACAAACGAAGACTTAAGCCTGAGCATTCTTGAATTATTTATACTTAAAGGAATTCCATATACCTTGCAGACCCGGCAGAACCGGAGTTGCCAGAGTCGAAACCAGTCTATCCAATCGTTCCAAGGATGGCAGAGAGGTACGATTGCATCATGATTGCGTCAACAAACGAGATGGATTACGCTTTCTTAAAAACCGTACTAGAACTTGAAACCAACAAAAGTTTTAAAGGTAATCACGTTGGACAAACGCACGTTATCAAAGCTGAAAAGTTTTGCCAATTGTGGAGAGCTGAAAGCAAGCAACTGAAAGGTGAAGTTTGATGAGCCTTAAAATCATTATTCCCAGTAAAAACAAAGCGTCGAGCGTTATCGTTCACAAGCTAGTTGAAGGTGGAACTTTGTGCGTTCCAGAATCTCAAGTTAGTGACTACCAAAGATATAATTCAAACGTAGAAATCATTGGATATCCTGACAGTGTTGAGACTTTCGCTACTCGGAATAAATGGATATTGGATAAGTTTAATCACGTTTTTTTTATAAGTGACAATATTATCAATTGTTTAAAGCTGTGTGGAATTAAGAGTGAATCAACGAAAGTAGAGCCAGAAAAGGTAACAGAGTTGATTCACAATGCTGACGAGATAGCAACTCAACTAGGTACATATTTATTCGGATTTAGTGCTAATTGTGTTGCCGCCAGCTACCACGGATTAAAGCCTTTTCGCAGCAGTGGAAGTATTGATGGCTATGCCTTTGGAGTGCGCTCAGGCTCGAAACTATTTTGGAACGACAACATCACTGAAGACTTGAATCAAATATGGCTGTCAGGGTTAAATGCACACTTTCATCGTTCTTTATTTGTTGACGAGCGCTTTGGATTTAAGAAAGCTCAAACTTACGCGCATATAGAAGGTAAAAAAACTAACGACTCTGAATTGCTCAAACATTATTTTGGTAGCGCCGTCACTCAGAAAAAAGATAGTTTAGAGTTTAATTCACAATTTTAATTAAGGCTCCAAATCGGTTAATTCCCTTGCAACCTCTTCCAGTCTGGTGATTGTTATTACTTCCGGCGTGTTAACTCCAATATACTTCTTTTTAGGGCTTTTCCCACCCATTTTTCGACAGCCGTACCAATACCACAGAGCATTCTGTGGCTGTCTTCTGGCAGTGAAAGGTTTATGCCCCAGAGAAGGCACGAACCGAAAAGATGGAACCGATTGCAGCCAGTCCCTACCCTGTTCTGAATCTAATTGAAAAATTGTTCCGTCTGGTAGCGTGACCGCACCCGCTGAGACTATGGCGATGGTTTGTTGCATAGTCCTTCCCCTTGCGTCGCGAGTAAAGGTTACGCCTGACTCTTGCGACTGCGAGGATTCTTTTTGCTGAAGTGACATTTTACTGATTTCCGTGTTTTCGTGCTCATCTAGGCTACCATGCTGACCGGATTTTGGGAAGCCCCGATTTTGATGGGTCAGCATATTTACTGAATCACACCCACGCCCGCGAATATACGCTACCGTCACGCTATCTGTCAACCCCCTTGTGCCAGTTTCCGTGTAATCGTTACACCACATACTTTTTAAGCCCTTGTGACAGTTTCTTTGCAAAAATGCTTGACAAATCCCAAAATCTGTGGGACAGTAGTTTTAGCTGGAAAACGAACCGCCAACAACGCCTCACTACCGCTACTGTCCACAACTGTTACCCAGTATACGTCTCAAGCCTCCTCAAAAAATACTTTTGAAAAACGCTTGACAAATCTCGGACAGTAGCCTATAGTGATAACAGATACAAAACACCACTGAACCTTGAAAACCCAATATGCTTAACATGAACGCCTCGCTCATTTCCACCGCGCTGCTAGCGCTACAGCAGTCCAACCAAATTGAGTTCACGATGACTGGTGGCGACACCGAAGACAAATCGGGATTCTGGTGGAAGACTTACGTATCAGACGACGATATCCTCCTTCATTCCATCATCTATTTAACTGAAGCGTCACCCACCGGGTACGCAGTACAGACGTGTTACTCGGTCTGCGACGACAATGACGACGAAACACTGGCAGTGCTGCTCGAGAAGAGTCTCGAAAGTTTCAAAGATTTTCAACTCATTTTCTCTCCTGACCACCTAGAGAAGATTTATATTTCTCAGGTTTCCGAAAACTAAATAGAACCTCAACCGGGCGGGAAACCGCCCCACGCCTAAATCATTCAACTATTGCACACCACCACTTCAGTCACACACAATCACTTCACTCAAGGCAAAAATCATGAACTTCACCAAAGCCATCAAAACCGCTGCTACTGCAACCACTGCTACTGTCGTAGCTATCGCAATCCTTTCTCTGTACCCCAAGGATAAGAAAAAAAAAGAAATAGAACGAGCCCGAAAGAGCGTGACAGAGCGTCGCACTCAAATCGAAAAACAGAAGGCTGAAATCGAAGCTGAATTGAAAGAAATGAAACGGGAACTCAAGGTACTTAAACAAGCAGAAGAAGCTCTCACCGCGCTACACGAGCCGGAGCTACTGCCGGAGTTGACAATCATTCCGAACCCTTGGGAGTTGAAGTCTGAGCTTGTCTTTGTCGCCATAGAGACGCAACTACCGCCAGTACCGCAACCGCAACTCTGCCTCCCCCTGCCAAAGTCTACTCCACCCGTACCAGTTACCACTAAGAAAGTCAAAAACAAGGCAACACCGCAACCTCCAAAAGTTACTCCAATTGTCCCTGCACCGCTACCGCTAAGCATTCCAACGCCTACAAACTACGACAAACTAGGTATTCGAGAGTTGAAGAAGCTAGCGTCAGGCAAGATTAAGAACTACGGAAAAATGAAAAAATCCGAACTAATAACGGCGCTTAATGCCAGTAGCTAGCAAGTCAATCAAAGGGAGCGCAAAGTAATCCGCTCCCACACTACTCTAGTTGTTGCCTAGTATACGTTTCAGAACTCCTCAAAAAGTACTTTCCCAAAACGCTTGACAAATTACTGGGTAGCCTATATGATAGTTTTAGAGTCAAAAAAACGAACCACTTCAAAAACAAACCATGAAAAACCTAAACTTCTCTCAGCTTAAAGCATACGCAGCAGAAAGCAAAATTGTAGTTACCGGAGGCAAAAGAAAGAAAGAAACCTGGTTAAAGGCTTTAGTCGAAAACTCTATACCCACAGCAACTGCTTGTGAGTCACCTGCGCTCAATCCAACAATCGCCGATTACCGCTTTCAATTAGATACCTTGCGCCAGCAGGAGGATAAGTTGTTTCAACGAGCCCTAGCCAATCCTCAAGCAGAAATGCTTGGACAATTTGAGGCTATCTGGAACGCTCGTAATATCGTTTATACAAAAATGGAAAACGTCATGACACCAATACCAACCGAACCTATTCAACCTATAGAAGTCTTTGAATCAATCTATTGCACAATCGAAGAAATCCAAGCTATTCCTAAGCTTGACTGGTATCAAATGGAGTTATGGGGCAAAAAAGAATGGCAGTCTGAGTCGCAAACCTATCTATGCAAGAAAGGTGCAAAACTTCCAGAAAATATTATCCAACAGTACAAACTTGATGCGGTGCAAGTTGCAATCCTTCAACAGGAAATTACGCTTGAAAGCTTGAAAGAAGAGTTTGACAATGAGATTGAAAGTGTGCCAGGGCGATACCATGATTACGATGATTACTCCGGTTCTGCCAGGCATTCAGAAGGTTACGCCTACATTAGCAGAGACATCATAATGGGACGGTACTAAGTTTGCGGGGGTCGCGCATCCGTCAAACGCGAAGTAACATCAACCAGTCCAACTCAGAGGGGCGCGACTCACACAACGCGCAAGCAACCACTAATCAACCACCAACACTGACATGACACACTTAAACGTAACTAGAGACATCGCAATTGATGCCGTTAATTACCGAATTAGCGTCCAGAGTTACCAGATTTACAATCTAATAGGGTCGGGTGATCTGATAACAAATATAGTAATACTCGAAGGATGGATTGTACTTGGATGTTTGCGAGGCTACTCTAGTTTAGGCGATGATATTCCACTGATTTCAAAAAATACTGATAAAAATTACGAATCATCAAGAGGAAACTTTCACACAGAAGAAGGACGAGACTTGGCGGTAGAATACTTACAGCAATTAACAGAAGCTCAATTGATTGAAGCAATCCAACGAACGTTTAACAACATGGCGAATATTTAGTCTAACAGCATTTCTAATCTTTAATCGCATCAGCGGGAGTTGCGCCCCGCACCACTTAAAGGAGTCACACAGTAACGCTTAAAGAAGTTATTCAGAATGCTCCAGCGGAGTTACAAAATCAAAGTCCTAGAAACTCTCTAGGTACGATTAATTTAAGTATGAATCCTGCATCTAGCAGGCACTTAATGGGTGACGAAACTAGATAAAACTTATCAGAAATTTCTTCAATTACTGATATTGAGATTCCTTCCATCTGAGCGCTCGTAGGCATTTTAGTCAGGTAACAAATTTCTGTTATACACATATAACCGCAATTTCTGGCACAGAGTGACTGTTTGTAAATCGGTTTCTCGCCTACAGTCTCGAAGATATAAGTCTGTTCTTCTTTACGGACTGTTGCCCGAATCTTGTTGGGATTGTTGTCGCAAAACGCTTTCGAGCGCAAGCATTGCCTTAAGTATTGCGTCCAACGTTTTATGATTTTGGCAATATCTCTGTCTTCTTCTTCCGATTCTTCCAGAAGATATCTGACTTCTTCAGAGGTTAGTATGCAATCGACATCGATATTGAACAATGACATATACTTTGATCCTTTGTGATTTGACTGCCTTATTATGGTATCAGTTAAAGACGGTTATTGCAATGAAATCGCGCAATAAGTAACATCAAATAAAAAGCTTTTATTGACCGTCTTTTTTTCTTTCTTTAAGTGAGTCGTATTCTTAATATGTCTATTGTATTAATGGTTTTTACTGTTAGAATAGTTATATAATACAACGATACAAATATCGCATATATCCAAATTCTCCGCAAGTTCATAGTCTTGCTAAATTGTTTGGATGCTGTCGTGTCGTAACAACAAGACCCGCCAATAAGAGCGTAACCGATGCCAATTAACAACTACAGGACTCGTGACAATCGTGGAGAGAATCACCCTCGTTCAATCCTAACCGAGGGTGACGTTTGGGAGATTATCAAGCTCCACCAATCTGAAGGATTTAGTATTCAATCAATTTGTCAAAAGTTTGGAGTGTCTAAAAGTACAATTCATGATGTGTTGACCAGAAAAACTTGGAAGCATTTAAAAAGGGAAAAAGATGCAAATAATTAAATGGCTTAACGACAACGAAGTATTAATTAGCAGTCAGCTTGCTTCAGCAATGGCGGCATTTGAGTTCCACAATGGCAAACTTAGTTTGACTGACGAGTTAGTGGGTGGACTTATCAAAGAGTTAGTTAAGTTCACTAAAGAAGCATTACAAGATAGAGACAACTTCTATGGCAAAGGCGACAAAGCTAGTACGGTTTACAACTTAATCTCAGAAAATTGTGCATCCCACGGACTACAGCGCGCAATTGACGAAATAGAAAACAGGTTGCATGAATGGAAAGTTTGCGATGAAATTGATTGCTTAATAGTTGAAATTGTAGCCTGTACGGTTCAATGTTGTGACAAATGAACTTTGCTAAGCAGTGTCAAAACCATTGCTCTATAACTGCCTCAGCTACTCGTTGCATCATTCTAGGTGGAACACTCATACCAATCATGTATTGACCTATTCTGTCAGTCTTGGCTTGATAGTCATCAGGAAATGAGCCAAGGCGTTTCCATTCCCGGAATGTGAGAGTGCGACATTCTGACCAATGTGTGAGCTTTCCAGGATTCCCGGTTAAGGTATTGCTAGGAGTTGCGCTGCTTATCTTGCAATGATTAAAATAAGCTCTTCGACCAAGCTCACGCACTGTTGCAACTTCAAAACCTTCTCCAGGATTTATTTTGTAATACCAATTTTTCGTTAAATTAGTTGGCGCTGTGTCTCTAATCTCACTATCAGTCAATATTTGTAAATCACTTGTAGCATCGCCTGCGCTAATCCATCTGTGCGTAGGGTTAAGAATCAATTTAGGCTTGGCAATATCATTTCGTAGCGCTACGAAAAACACACGCTCTCGCTTTTGTGGAACGCCACAATCGGCGGCGTTAACTAGAAATAGTTGAACGGTATATCCAATTTCCTTAAACCTAGCCATTATTAATTTTACATATCCTTTGGCGTTGCCTTGAATCAAGCCTTTGACATTTTCGGCAATACAGATTTTAGGCTTAAGTCTTTCAGCTAAATCTAAGTAGTCAAAAAACAAATCATCTAGCACTTGATTAGATTGCCCTTCCCTAAAATGTTTTGCTTTCCCCCAGTCTTTCTCTCTGTTACCAGACATTGAGAAGTTAGAACAAGGTGGGCTACCGTCTAAGATATCCAAACTAAACAATTCGTCAGGCAGTTCTTGCTTAACTAAATCCTTAACAGGACACAAGAAATAATATTTTGGATTCAGATTTAATTTATAGTGATAAGCCATTTCTGGGTCTATATCATTAGCAGCAATCACATCACAACCAGCTAATTTATACCCTAATGAACTGCCGCCACCACAACTAAAAGTTGTCATTACCTTTAATCCGTTTTTTGACACAGACTCCAAATCTTTTAAGAACCAAGCATGAGGATTAGTCGTTGAATTCAAATTGACATTTTGGACACTTGTGTTGGAATTCATAATCATCTGCATCTATTTCTTTAGCTGAAGAAGGGTTAATACTATTATCGTCATCTTCATTTTGCATATTGTCAAGATTTAACAAAAAGTCAATATCATCCCCGTCAAATCCAATCGTTAACTCCTGTGCGTCTGCCAGTTCTTGAAGTTCAGCAAGCAGACCTTCATCATACATTCTGGAAATATCAAGCGCCGTGAAGTCACCGCCAGCCATAGTCAGGGCGTTGTCATCTATCGCATAGGCACGAGCCTTAACTTCCGACTCAGAATCATTTCCAAACAATACCGGGACGCACCAGTTACCGCTATCATCAATCGCAATTCCTTTAGGTGGCTTCTCCCCGTTGTGTTGCATCCATAATAACGCTTCTACTCGTCCGTTTCCGGCAACTACGCCACCAGCGCCACCGTTTAGTTTGGACTCCCACTTAATCGCCGATTTAAATCCATACTTTCGTAATGAGTCGGCAATTTTGCCAAGGTCATGTTTTTTGAGATTTTTCTCAAATAATGTAGCTTCCGAGATTGGAACGTATTGAAGGGAGAGAAGTGAATCCATAAAGTGCTGGTTAGTTATTGTAGATATTATCACCAGTTTAGCGACGACTTGACAAATGTTGTTTATCTTGCTAAGATATTAACAGCTAAGTCAAAAAAAGTTTTGAATAAGGAAAGAACCAATGCTAGTCACAGAGCTAATAGAATACCTCAAGCAATGTAACCCTAACGCCAGGGTCGCGCTTTCAGTAAACGAAGAAGAATGCACATCCGTAGACTTTCTCGATTTCAATACAAGGCTCAATCGAGTCTGTTTGTACGAGTACAGACCTGAGTCAACCAGTCAATTTGTAATTGTTTCTGAATCAGTTGCAGCGTAATTTCATCTACAGTCAAACGTATTAATCTATATTAGGTTAATGCGTTTGATGTTTTAACCACTTCAAAAAGCAAAAAGGAAAAATCAATGGGTGAACAAAAACGTCGGCAGATATTAGACACTGGCTACGGGAAGCCAACACAATTCAGCTATCAGTCTTGTTGTGATGGCAAAGTTGTAGTTAAGCCTCTTAACTGCAAACTATCTTTGACAAGTGGTTTCCCAATTGAGGTAGAACCGTTCAGGAATATAGAAGAAGTACCAGACCGACTACTAAATCAAGCTAGAAAGGAATGCGTAAAATATGCAGATTTTTGTGCGCTTGTATTTGTAGAAAGTGTCACTTTGGAGGAACGCTTTATTCCCCCTATTGTTGCAACAACATTTCCGAGACTAAATGAAAAAGGAATAATTTCTGTAGGGGCGATGTACGCTTGTGGCGTTAAAACTAACTCAGGCATCATGAGTATGCTGACGCTTGCCCTTGTTATCCCATTAGTCGAAGCAGAAATTAACTACCTTGTTGCCACAGCATTTAAAAAGTTTCTTGAGGAGAGACCGCAAACTTGAGCAAAGTCCAAGTCGTCGTACTTAGGTTGTTCTCGTACCAAAAATCACAACAACCTAAGTACGATACTCCAGCAAAAACCCTCAAGTGCTTTCCCGCTAGCAGCCAAAGCTTGTTTGATTTTATATTGGGCAACTTCCCAGCGAACCTGTTGCCTACCACCTTTGTCCGTTACCTTTTGCTTGACTAATGTCAGTTTGCCCAAAGCACTTTCCAATTCACTACTACATCCGCTCCTATTTGTCAATGATCAGTAAAAAAGTAAGTTTCTATTGACTATTTTCAATCAATTTAAGACCTGCGAAACTTATAGATATCAAACATATGGAGCCATTCAGGTAAAGTCCAAGTCGTCGTACTTAGGTTGTTCTCGTACCAAAAATCACAATCAACCTAAGTATGATACTCCAGCAAAAACCCTCAAACGACTATATATCAACGATTCAAGACTAAAACGCCTTAAGGTTTATTAACTCTTTATTTTCTTAAAGAAATTTCTATAGAAAAGAGTTAACAAAGAAAAAAGAAATCCTGCACGTCCTTAAGGCGTTTTAGTCTTGAAAACTTTGAAACCCTTACTGTATATAGATTTCTGCGATATCACGGAGGTTGTTGTAAATTCGACACTAATGGGCTACAATTATTGCAGGCGAAGGTGCTTTGGGTTATCAACGCTTTTACCAGTTTTTTGATTCCGTCCGGTTCAATGTTCGCAAAAAAACGCCCGCCCCTTGTTCAAGAAGGACGGGCAATCAACTAGAAAGTATTAATATGCCTCCAATTGTAACAAGCTTTCCCTCAAAAGTCAAGGCTATTTCCTGGAATTTAGCAAGAAAACTCAACGGTTATACCCTCAAGCAAACCTTCACAATGCTAGGGATTTTGAATGAACTTCTTTACTGCGCGGCTGTCAACGCAAAAGTTATCAGTCGCGACGCAAAAGGCAAGATAATCTGGAATCACAAGAATCTGTCAGCGCTCTTAAACGCGCCTACAGTAGAGACTCCAGTGACTTATGTTGCAGAATATTTAAAACTATTTTGGAAGGGAGTGGCGTACTATTCCACTAACGCTGCCATGAGGTTTAGAGAGATTTTGTCTCAGGAGTTCCAACTCTTCACTCTGGAAAAACGAGACTGGTCTGATCCAAAAAACCGTCACCGCCAACCTAACCCGTGCGGAGGGATTGACGTAGTTCTAGCGCTACTGCTAGCGGAACAATGCGAGATTCGATTGAAAGAACACTACAAGCTGGAAGAGACCGGCTTGGATTGGAGTCAAGAAATCGGGAATGGTAACTATCCGATGGTACGGGATGAGTCTAAATCTTTTCCCAAACACAAGGCGTTTGTTTTGGTTAAGTTGCACCGGATGATATTGGGTTCGGTAGTTGGCTATTGTCGGAATGATGACGACTTTGAACCTCAAGGTGAACTACTACCCTTAGCGGCACGAGCCATTGAAAATAAATACCTTGCGCTACAGGCAGCGGGTACGCTAGACCAGGCAGAATCAAAACTGAATGAGTTGATGGGCGACAATCCCGACGCGGACGTACAAGAGTTGCTGGCAGAACCGATGGAGATTGTCGAGACTGAGGCGGTTCAGTCTGGCGGCCTTGCAGTTGTTGTCGGTCACGTTGCTAAGGTAATTCCGTTGGCGGCTGGCTTGATTCGCTGCTGTATGTGGGTACAGCCAGCGCCACGACTGAAGAAAGAGAAAGTATTGACCGTGCCGTGTTCGGTGTTAGAGCAATCAGAGGCGGCGCTTGGCTGGTGGAAAGAACGGATTGAGAATTCTGGACTTTGGCTGTCTGAGATGGCTCCGACGTGGGTATGGGATGCCGTGCTGCCGTTTTAGATAGAATCGCGCCCGCGATATATGCAAAGTACGTGAACTTTGACTGCCCCTACCCTTAGCTGAGTAAAAGCTTTGCTGTGTATACGTTTGATCCGTATCCAAAAAATACTTTCCCAAAACGCTTGACAAACTATCGGGTAGCCTATACGATAGTTTACATAGCCAAGAAATAAACCACTTCAAAACCATGAAAATCACATTTGTCCATGATGACGGAAGCAATACAGTTGAAACAGAAGCGGCAAAAGCTTGCTGGACTCTATCTAAGCGTGAGTATTGGGTCGCAAACTGCAACGCCCCAAACGTTTATGGCAACACGGATCCAATTTGTGGGACAAGCTTGACTCAACTGAGCTACATATTAGCATTGTCTTATCTGCCAAGATTCCGCTAACCTGATTTATTTTCTGCACTGAACTAAACCACTTAGGCAGTGTCGCAAAACTGCCTACACTCAGCCTCAAGTCAACCACTTCAAGCAAACTAAAAAGAAAAACACATGGTCACTCTAACCTCTTCCAAAACAGACAGTACATGGACACTAGATATTGAGAGCGCAAAGATTTTGGCAAAAGCATTGAAAGGTATCTCTACGGGTTCTTACGAATATGCAGTAGTGCTTCGCCCAATTCGACGCGCAATTCGAGCCAAGCGGTCTGAAGCGATTCTCTCTACAGCAGGATTCGGCACTTCAGCCGTAGCTCGAATCTTAGACGACTGTAGTATTAAATACGAATGTAGATAATATCAGTACCGTGTTCGGTGTTAGAGCAATCAGAAGCAGCGCTGGCATGGTGAAAAGAACGGATTGAGAATTCTGAACTTTGGCTGTCTGAAAGGCCCAGCATAGATGTGGGATGCGATTTTGTTGTTTTAGATAGAATCGCGCCCGCGATATATGTAAAGTACGTGAACTTTGACTGCACCTACCCTTAGCTGAGTAAAAGCTTTGCTGTGTATATGTTTGACCCGTATCCAAAAAATACTTTCCCAAAACACTTGACAAACTATCGGGTAGCCTATAGGATAGTTTACATAGCCAAGAAATAAACCACTGAACTACTTCAAAATTATGAAAACTATCGTTGCCACCGCTACAACCGACCAAGAAGCTACCGACATCTACCTTGCGCTTTACAGTGAACATCCCCATGTTGAGTACGCCAACATCGACGGATTGCAAGTCACATTCATTTACATCCCTATTGCAGAAAAAGAAGCCCAACAAGAGCAGGCAAGCAGAGAGTGGATAGAAAAGCACTCACAGCCTGAAACTGAGTCGAAAAAACAACGCAAACAGCCAAGTGTCCGCGAGTTGAACGCCAAAGTTGAAAAATTGTACTTGTCCCACTTTGAAGTAGATAAAAATGCTGGAGTTTACGACATCAGACAGATTTGTAGCGGTAAGATTTTGTTCACTTCCAAAAGCGGAATCAGTGTTAGTCGGCAACTGACCAAAATGTACTGGGACAAGACGATTAACCATCTGCAAAACAACGGACTAATTGCACGTTAGCCTGTCGAGGCAGCCTATACGATAGTTTACATAGTCAAGAAATCACAGACAGCTTACAGGAGTAATCATGGAATCTCACGAAAGAATCTTTGCAATTGACCAAATTAAAGAAGGACTCGAAAAGTTGCAAACATGGCAATTGTTGCAACTACTAACTGAAATCAAAAAAGATTCTGAATCGTCCTTGCATCCAAACAAATGCTCTAGTTGTGGAGCCCCTATTATTTGGAGCAAAGCTAAATCAGCTTTCTTGAATCAAACGACAGGCGCTAAACATAATTGCCCGCAAAATAGACACTCTCCGAGTGCATCAATTATGGGGCTATGCAAATGCCCAAAATGCAATTCAAAATTCCAGGCTTGAATTAACGCCGTAGAAAATCAACCGGGCAGCGTCGCAAAACTGCCTCACCTACTCACAAATTGCAATCTAGTAACATAATCATGAAAACACCAAAGTTTCCCCGGACAAGCGTTATTTACGACCTGATTCAACGGTTTGAGGTACGGGACGGCGTACCTTGCCTAATGTCTAGTGACATCACGGTTTTAGAAGGAGGACATCATCTCCTATCCGTTGCAAAAGACTGGATGAAGCAGCACACTAACTTTCATTTAAATACGACCAGGAATTACATCGGCTATAGGAAAGTTGCCTCAGCTAGCTCCAAGTATGAGCTAATTCTAAGCCAAAGAGGCGAGAGCTTGCAAGTAAGCTTTCCACACACCGAAAAAGTGATGATTGAGGTACAGCAGGATACTTTGTTTCCGTATGCCTCGCGGACTTCCGTAAGCTCGTCGGAAGAATTAATTGGATTGTTAGAAGTTCTTTTTGCTAGTAAGTAAACATGGGATTTAATTATCGTGAAGACATAGACTGCTATGTTTACATCCCGCCGCTGACCGGATTAGATTTGAGGCATAGTTATTTCAAGGTTCGAGATGAATGTGCTGATTCTCTAATCCGGTTGCAAAGTCTAGAAATTCAAAAACACAATCGTTTTGGATGGGCTGAATTAATTACAGTTGCCGATACAATCGGATTACCTATCAAGACAACTTGCCAGTTTTTGGAAAAACGGGGAAAAGTCAGAGATGGTACATGGGAACTAAAAGAAATACAAGGCTTTACGTCTAAAAGTATCCGGGAACAAGTTGAAGCAACAAGATTTAAGGATTGATTGACAACAGCAGTTCCCGAATCATCTCAGCCGTAAGAGCGCGTCCTAGTCGCTCAATCAACTCCGAGAAACTGAGATTGTTCTCCACCGCCACCGCCTTAAATTTAGCGTGCGTTGCGGCCGTTAAACCCACGGATACTTTTTGCTTTTTCCCGCTGTATAGGCGTTTTTTTCCTCGCTTTTTACGGGTTGCAGGTACGATTGCTTTTTTCTCGGATGTCATAGCTTTCAATTTAGAGGAATCTATTCAATTATCTTAGCAAGATTTAAACCGTAGCACAAGGGTATAGACTCTAACCGTTATAACGCAAGGCTTTCAGTCATTTACAAATTAATTTGGATCTAGACCTTGACGACTAATGTTTATCTTGCTAAGATAAACACATCGAACCAAAAATAAACACTAAAACCAAAAACCACTCAACTGAAGCGAACATGGAAACTACGAACCAAAACGAACTTGTTTACTCGTCGCAGGCACTTACAGAGTCGGGAAGCTTAGCTCTTGGAGCTTTACCCTTGGATTTAGGAATGAGCCAGCTTTCCGCTATAGAGAAAGACACAATTATCTTAGCTGACGGAAGGCTTGTTAGGCTGACTGGAACAGACGAAGATATACAACTCATTGCCGCCGACCGTGGCATGAGAGTGAAGCAAACACTCATCCACTTATACTTGTCGGGTTTGAATCTGGCTACAGCCCGCGATTACTTTGTAGAGGCTTACGGTAGCCACAAAGAGTTCTGGGAAAAGATAACCGAGAAAACGGGCTTCAGCAAGGCTAAGTTAGAGAACGAAATTAAAATCAGCCAAGGTTTTACGAAACAAGAAATTGAATCTCTTGCCGAAGCCGGAGCCACACAGTCAATCGCTATTCGGCTGTTGAAAGCTTCACCAGCAGTCAAAGAAGAAGTAATCGTCCAAGCGGAGCAAGGTCGGGTCATCACTAGCGCTGTTGCTAGTGAGATTATAGAGTGGAATGAAGAAGAAGACGAAGACGATGAAAACAATGTAGACAGAGAGCCGCCTACACCAACTCAAAACGCATCCAATCAAACAGGCGATTTAACAGCTAACAAACAACAAGTCGAGAACACTTGTGTTGACATTTCGGCTACAACGGTTGTTAGTTGTGAAGAAGTTATTACCGAGGAACATTACGCTTCAAGTGTCAAGTTGCTAGAGAAAAGACTCCAAGGCTTGTTGAATGCTATTGAAGCGGGTCGAAACCGGAGTTTCGCCATTCGGGGACAGTCAATCAGGGAAGAACAGGCTATCGTTTTGGCTACCTTCTACAACATAAAGCTTCCTAGTTCGAGAGCAGAAAAAGACGAGTCCCACTGGATTGCAGAGGCTAGAGAACTCTTACCTAAAGGGGTCGCAAAAGAGTTTAGACCTCTGTACATTATGGCGCTGGTAGACGGCTACCTAGGCTACATCCGTAACGAACCAAGCAAACCTGCTATCTATGAAACTTTTACTAAGTACCTCAAGGAAGACTCAAGAAAAGCTTGCCACAATCTTTTTGACGTGGGATTCACTCAAGCGAGATTAGAAGCCGAGAGCATTAAGTAGAGTTAACCGGGGCATCTTTGCCCCTTATCGCCACATTAAATAATGACTCACCCCGAATGGTTTCCTTCAGTCCCGATTTTTCAACCAGTAGACCCTCGATTCTGCCTAGCAACTTATTTTTCTGACGAAATTGAAGAAAATGGCGGATTTACAACAAAAAAATACGTTGCTGACTTCCTTGAAAACAATGACTTGGAGTTCCTGCAATGGTACAAAGATTATCAGATTCTGTATGACTGGAGTGAGCAAAGAGTAATGGTTAGCGGTTACGAGCAAGCTTGGGAGACTGCTGAATCAATTAACCTACACTTGATTGATTCAGGCAGCGCAAGATGGGAAACGGAAGATGTCGTAGTTCCACTAGCTAAGCTGTTTGTTGACGCTCTAGAAGCATCTAAACCTAGCAAAGGTCAACTAGAACTACAACTAATTTATTGATTTGATTGGCGCTCAGTTCTAGCGGGAGCTAAAAGGGCTAGTATTCTACATTTAAACCATATCAAAGGATTAGAAATGCTGCACCCTAAGATTTCAGAAATAGCCAAAAGACTTGAGAGACAATCTGTAATCCGATTTACTAAAGAATCTGCAATGTTTGAGTTTAGTAGGATTCATGCAAGTCAAGCTAAAGATTATGACGGAACTCCGTGTAACTGGCCACTGACGGATGTTAGAAACCCAATTCAACTTAGAATCGTCAGAGACGGCAAAGCAACGTATACGAATTACTGGTAAGAAATATCAAGCCTTAATTCGATTGGCGACACCTGCCATTAAGTGCGTGTGGTTAACTAGCTATAGTCACAAACGAACCCAAAAACTAAACCTAAAAACAGATGACTACTCCTAACAACAAATCGAAATTTTCAGCCTTTTCGGTATTCGGCGCAAAACCCAAAGATGCTGTACTACTGCCTAGTTCGGCAATGAATGTTCGCAACAACTGTCAGTCAGGGCAATGGACAATTGGAGACAGGGACTACGGCTCAAAATGTTCGATGACAATTCTCAAGTTCTCTCGCTTCTTTGGTTCGCTTGGTCAAACTAGCAATACATTATGGGGTCAGCTTTGGTTCATAGCAGAAAGTGGCGAACTCCCTCAAGGTGTGGTAATGGTAACTTACCTCAAGAACCGTAACTTAGACGCTTTCAACAATCTTATCGCAGAGGTTCAGTCAAAAGGAACCGAACCAGCCTTGGGTGTTTTCACCCCTGAGTTTGTCAAGCAATCTGGGCAAAAACCAGATGACAGTGGAGTAGTCAAACCAGTCAATTACTACACCCTAAAATGGACTTGGAGCGAACGTTCCGACGTTCAATACGCGATTATTGAGCAAGCAGCGGCGCTTCTATCAGACCCAATAAACGCTAGTCGATTAGTCGATTTACAGGGAACGCGAATGATGCAGTGCGTAGACAACCTCAGCGTTGAAGAGTTAGCAGCATTAGTAGGTGGAAACGCGCAAGACAGCTTGCAGTTGCAGCAACGCTTAGCATCCGCAACAGCTAACGCACTTCCTGCAAGTGCGTCTGAGTTCTAGTTCTAATCTTACAACTAGGTAGTTTTTCTACCTAGTTGCTCACTTGTGAAACACATGGAAAACCAACCGCTACCCGCCGCCGTACAAGAGCAAATTGACAGATTCTATCGCGACTATCCACCAAACAAAGCCCAAGATTTAGCGGAACGGTATCAAAAATTGGTACTCAGTGAAGACTATCGCTCGGCAAGCTTAGGGCGCACCGAAAGTTGCATGGTAGAACGCAGCAGACCACGAGCAAGAGTAAGCAATAAAAAAATGAAGTTACTATGAATAAGCCGTTAACAGACTGGCAAAACCATTCGGTCAATGTTATTGCCAGCGGACTTTTAGAATACGAAGCGCAGCAGTTGTGCTTAGGTGAATCCGTCAATATTGACACCTGTAAACAATGGATATCCGCCAACAAATATCCGTTTGGAATGCGGGTCAATCATCCTTACAGGGTTTGGTGTCAAGAAATTCGTTTAGTCTCGGAGTTTTTATCTACTCGTATTGCCGTAAGACACTATCAGATGTGGCGACAGGCGTACAGAAAGCCCCGCAAAGTAAACGAGTACAACGAAAGAAGAAAATCCGACTTTAACCCCAACCAGCTTTCTCTGTTTTAACTATGCTAAGCTATTGTCAGATTAGCAAGGAATAACAATCATGTTTCTATCATGCAACGTCGAACTTCCGGTGGCTTCTGCTTTAATTGTACACGAATCAAGCGACACGGAAAAACCTCCGAGTCCCGGTTCCGATAGAAGAAAATCCAGTGAGAGCGAAGCAATATTAAGAAAGCATCGCCTTTATATTCCCAAGCTAGTTGATGTTGTTGTACCAGGCACAACCCGCGTAGGCAAGGACTGGGTGTGATGTATGATTTTCAACAACAAAAGCAGCTAGGACTAGACGGAGAAGAAAGGTTAGACTTTTTCTTCTCCCGCTGGTACGATATTAAGGAAGTTCCTTTTGAGCTTCAAAAAAAAGGTATTGATAGGTTTTATATTCCGAAACGTGGCGAAGTAACATTTCCACGTTTGATAGAATATAAGACCGATTTTCACGATACGGGAAACGTATTCATTGAGACTCATTCTGTAATTAGACAGGGGCGACCAGATGTCCGAGGTTGGTTGTACACTAGCAAAGCTGACTGGTTGATTTATTATTTAGTTTTGCGTGAAACAGCTTTTGTCGTTGATTTTGGCAAACTTAAGATGTCCGCACAAGAATGGACAAAAACCTGTCAGCGCAGAGATTGCAAAAATAAAGATTACAAAAGTTCTGGTTTGCTTGTGCCTATTCCAGTGTTCCAGTTAGCCTCTCACGCTATTTTTAACATCAAATGAAGCAACTGAGTCCCCGCATTATTGAAATCGTACTACCTCTTCCGCCAATCTCGTTAAATCCGTTTATGCGGACACACTGGGCGGCGCGAGAAAAACTTTTAAAACCTTACAGGAAAATTGTCTCTGACAATCTCATTGGGATTGAGCCGTTTTTAAAAGTACATACCGAATGGGAGTGGACGATATTTGGTAGTAGTAAAAAGTTTCTGAATAGAGATGCTTCAAATCTTTCGTCTGTAGGTGAAAAAGTTATTTCAGACGTTCTTGTGAAGTCTAAGATTTTTCAAGATGACTCAAATAGATATATCCAAAATCCTATTCTTCATTGGGCTTTTAATGACAGCACGAAAGACCCTAAAGTTCATGGAACAGGAGAAGTGCTATTACGCTTATCAGACGTTCCGCTTTACGGCAGCCAATTTATTAGAATAGAGGACGACAAAAATGATTGACGACAATAATGAAATGCAATCACTGATAACTCTCGATAGAGTGCTGTTTGGTGGTCGGCGAAAAATACGTTTATCTCAAAGGGAGTTAGCTGTTGAGCTTTCAGACCGTACACATCAAATAGACCACATCACCTATTCAAAAATAGAAAACGCCCGAATAGATATTAGGGCTAGTGAATGGGATTGGCTTATACCGAAACTTAGTTATCAACTTCAAATTGACAAAGGTTGGTTGCAAGCTATCCGCGAACAAACCGCTGTCAAATCTACATTGCCAAATAGCCCAACGTTGATTACTTACGCTCGACAACTTGGAGATTGAAATGCCAAAAATGAAAGTTATTCAAGCTGATGGTTCGTTCTCGATTGTTGAAGATGGAACCTTCAAGAGAAGGCAAACCCTATCAGTTGGTAAGCCCCCTATGCCAAGGCAAAAACTGTTAGATACAATTGTAAACGCATTGCAGACCCAAAGCGGTCAGACAATAGAGCAATTGGTTGAATCAACCAAGATTCCAGTACACTATACGAGGACATACTTGCTAGACCTTGAAAAGGACAAGAAAATAGTCCGAAGTAATTCAAGATATTACCTGACTTAAAAGAGTCAAGGCTGCACTAATCCTGCTATCAAAATAGGTATGCGATATTTTTCTATCAAGTCGTTCATCGCACTCAAATCCTCTTGTTGTAGAACATCGGCTAAAGCAGTCAGTATTTCATCTAGGCAAACTTGCAGCGCTATCAAGTTCACGCTCCCAGAAACCGCACTAGATAGTGCTAGCGCAAAGTCTGTGTACGCCGCGTTAGCCTGCGTATTCTCACCCGCTTGCTGTCGCGCAATGGCAAAGATTTGAGTTGTGATTAATTCATTGTAGAATCCCCTATAGTCGGGAGGGATAACTATTGTTCCGTCTGCGGGTGTTGATAATTGTGTTGTTCGGGCATTAAATGCTACTGTAAAAATAGCATCTAACGCGGTTTGAATTTCTACTAAATCTAAAGTAACAGGACGGCTAATATCGAATACTGCATCCAATTCTTCACCACCTATTTGCAGAGATGTAGAGAAATAGACTTTGACGATTCCACCGTTATATTCAAGACGGCTTATTCTGTCAATTTGAGTTTTGGTTGGGGTCAATTCGGTTTCTAGTTGCATGAATTCACACTATATTTATTACTGTTCCATTTCTCCAAAGCATACCCGCTGTCAACCCTGCTGAGGACGTAGGTATTACGGGACAGACAATATTTGAATTGATTACTCTAAGAACAGCCGTGGCAGAAACTAAATTATCAACACCCGGCGTTCCCCCAACGTTTGTGCAAAAATCTATAGCTTGCCCTCCAAAACTTCCGATTACAAACCTTTCTGCACTAAAATCAAACCCAAAAATACCTAGACCAGTTCCCGAAACGTGTAAAGAAAACGTGGCATCTTGTCCTGCTGTTCCTACCCCCAACCCTACAGTGGAGTTGGTAAAATTTGAAGTTACATTGCCGGAAAATATTTTACTAGCGCTGGTAATTATACCAGTTACTCCTACTCCACCATTAATTACTACGGCTCCAGTAGTTGAAGATGTCGATTGAGTGGTATTGCTAAAAGTCTTGATGCCTCCAACAGTTTGAGCAGCAGTTAAATCTACAAAATTCTGAGTAGCGCTACCTGTTCCCCCATTGGAAATAGGTAAAACACCACTTATATGAGTAGTTAGCCCAACTTTCCCATAACTAGGCGCAACTCCAACCCCGCCAGAGATTAAAGTATTTCCAGTAGCTACATTAGCTAATTTGGAAAGAGCGGTAGTCGTACTAGCAAACAGTACGTCTCCAACGGTATAAACCGATTGCCCAGTTCCTCCTAAAGTTTCAGGTAAAACATT
>Ga0335394_10000073_pt1 | contig 91014 bp, 66 predicted proteins | sample MAT03_FD_205741 | JGI IMG/M metagenome (GOLD analysis project Ga0335394, IMG submission 205741) | Freshwater microbial communities from Lake Fryxell liftoff mats and glacier meltwater in Antarctica - MAT-03 (spades assembly) (version 2) ... | reverse complement strand
CGGCGCTAAGCTTAGCGCCGCGGTAGAGCTTAGCGCGGAAGTTTTCGGGTTGGGGCAGGACTGGGCATCCTGAGGCAAACTTTTCGGGTTGGCGGCGCTAAGCTTAGCGCCGCGGGAGAGCTTAGCGCGGAAGTTTTCGGGTTGAGGCAGGACTGAGCATTCTGAGGCAAACTTTTCGGGTTGGCGGCGCTAAGCTTAGCGCCGCGGTAGAGCTTAGCGCGGAAGTTTTCGGGTTGGGGCAGGACTGAGCATCCTGAGGCAAACTTTTCGGGTTAGTTGGGCGACCGGACGTATCCTGACTCCGATTGCTCGCGAGGCTTCTTGGCATTACGCCCCGACTGCGACCTCAGTGCGCAACGGCACCTCGCCTACTTCTTGCATGTTAGCATTTATAAATTTGTATTTAAATAAAATATCAGATTTATTTTGAATTTATAGTAACATTACAAAAGTACTGAAAATTGGCGGTTCTGTCATCGTTCCCTTAGAAATTGTTCACGCAAGCCCGTACGCCGAACCGATCGGAGGCTGACGTTCCCCCCATCTGCTGTCTCTTCTCCAGCACGACATGCTGCCTCGCGCAGTGCCGTGATGGCCGTTTTCGATTGCAACTCGCTGTTCGCACCGGCTAGAATCCCTATGGCGATCACCACGGTCCTGAACCCGATCTAACGGATCATTCTCATGCGCACTCACCTCCAATTCGGCTGGCGAATGCTGGCGCTGCTGGCGATGGGCGTTGTCGCGGGGCCTGTGCATGCCCAGCAGCAAATGGTGACGCAAAGCACCCCGTTTACTTCGGTGAACAACAGCTTCTTCGAGAACATTGGCACCAGTTGGTCTCTCTCGCATCCCGGCGGCAACAACACGGGTCCTTTCTTCTTGAACTTCGGCGGCTTTCAAAATGCTACGCCGGCCTTTGGTAACTTCGCGCCTGGCGCGGGGGTCTCTGGCGGGGTCGCTGGTCAAACTGGCAACGGCTGGAATTTCAACATTTTTGGCACGGCCTCGCAGGGGGCGCGCAGCAGCATCGTTAGTCAGACTCCGTCGGTGACCACCATGAATGGGCAGTTGGGCTTTATTGCCGACCAGGCCCAAAGCCCCTTTGTGATCAGCGTGGTCCCGGTCGTTGGAGCGGGGCAAGGGCCGTTTGGAAACTTCGGCGCCAGCAACACGGTTCGCGGCCGGTTGATGCGCGGCGAAGCAATGTTCCGCCAGCCCGAAAACGGCACCCAAGCGAACATCGATTTTGGCGCACCTCCTTCGATTCGCCCAGTCGGTGAGAATGCCATTCCGCAACTCGGCGGCGCCGAGGCTCCCGTTCCGCTCCGTCGCGAACACGAAGCCCGCCCGCCTGTGAAGATGAACCGCGATCCGCTCGTCTTGAAGGCCGAGCCTTCCAAGTCGAGTACATCCGCCGGTGGAAGCGGCCATGCTGCCGGCCCCAGTTCCGCCGAGCAAGGTGTGGCCAGCATCGACGAGATTCGTCGAAGGCAGGCCGCCGAGCGCGAGACCGAGGCGGTGACCCAGCGATCCGAGGCTGAAACCAGCTTCGCCCGTGGTCAGGCCGCCGAGGGAGAAGGCAGGCTCGGTGCCGCGAAGATCCATTATCAAATGGCCCTGCGACGCGCCGCCGCGTTGAAAGACGCGGGCCCGCTTCATTCGCAGATTCAGGCCCGCCTGGACGCGATCGCGAAGTAGCAAGTTCACGATGCTCGCGATGTAAGGTGGGTCTCGCTGCGATTGCACCACCCAACAAGTGCTTCCACTCAAATCTGGTGGGCATTCGTACGGCCGACCCCGGAGGGGTCTCAGCGATTAGCCGGGGGTAAGCGAAGCGACACCCCCGGTTGATTGCGCAAGAACCCTTCCGACCCTGAAAGGGTCGCAGCCTATAGGGAGCGATGATGTATGCTGTGACCCCTGCCGGGGTCAGGATGGAATGGGAGACCGCTAACCTGGGGTGTCGCTTCGCTTACCCCCGGCTAATCGCTGGGACCCCTCCGGGGTCGATCGAAACAGGAACCTACCGATTTAGTATAGACGCACTACTACAGGCGCTGGATCAACTTCACTCTGCGTTCGCCCGCAGCAGCAGTTCGCTCCAGAACTTTCGGGACGCTTCGTGAAAGCCCATCGTTTCCGCCCGTTCTTCGGCCGGGGCGTCTTTCAGCAGTTCTTCAAGCTTCGCGATTCGCTCGTTCTCCCAATCCAGGAAGTACTGCACGCTCCGCTTCGAGATGCGGATCTCGTCGCCGATCTTCACAAAGTACGGTGCGGTGGCGGCAAAGCGGAAAGTCTTGTCGTTCTCGGCCACGGCCCGGATCACGAACCATCCGCTCCGCTTGAACTCCAGGGCGGGGAGCTTGCCCTTCAGCTTGGCGTACTCATCCAACCGGATGGAGTACCGCACGTCACCGTCCTGCACGATGTCCAGGTAGTCGATTTTGTCACGAGTTGAAAGGCTCAGGAACGGATTGAGTGTGATTGTCTCCCCCTGCGTGGCCGCAAAGGTGTGCCCGGGCAGTTCCCCTTCGACGTCGGGTCGCAGCAGCGGTCCGTTGGTCACAAACGACCTTCCGTCGCGCAGCCCTTCCCACCACTTGGCGTAGGTGAATTCGCCCTCGACATGCACGTAGACGCGGTTGTAGCCCAGCGGATTGGGGACCACGCCTGTCCCGCTGCCCGCCGAGGGGGCCAGGCGAATGCCGCAGTTGAGGAGCTGATAGTAGATGTGCTGCGAGCTGTGCCCTCCACCCAGTCCGTCGCGAAAGCGCTGCTTGTCGCGCGGTCGGCCGGCGGGATCGTCGGGCTGCATCTTGCTGCGGTTCATCTGGCTATTCGCCAGTTCGATCGAGTCCACTTTACCGCTGGCAATCCACGCGGGCAGGTCCCACCACAGCGGCTTCTCGATGTCGATCCACACGTTCGGCTGCTTCTCGCGGGCCTGGTAGATGAACTTAAGCGACGAAGGACTCTCCGCCTTGGCCCCGGCGATGTTCAGCGGCTCGCTGCTGTTGAAGTACAGCAGCGTTCCGCCGGCCCGTTCGTCCTCTCCGCCCATCAGGTGATAGAAGCGGTTCTTGTCGTGCGTGATGATCGGCTCTTTGGGGATCGCCTTGCTGGTCCAGTCGTTCTTTTCGTTCCACCAGCTGATCACGGGAGCCACGTGCAGATCGTCGGCCTGCATCAGCAGTTCCATGTCCTTGGCGGGCCGATGAACGTGCAGATCGCCCGAGTACCAGCCGTGCTCGCTCATGTTGATGAACCGCCGCAGCTCGATCTTCTTTTCGTCCTGGGCGTTCTCGTTGATGACGAAGTAGCCCTTCTGCCACAAGTACTCCAGGCCGCGCTCGATCTCGAAGGTATAGTTTCCCTTCCGGAACGAAAGCTCCAGTGTTCCGGGGCAGACAAAGTGATCGCTCCAGAACGGCAGCCCGCCGGCCTTCTGGGCAACCCCCTTTTGGTTCTGCAGATGGATGCGGCAAGGGATCGGCTGGCCGGTCTCTTTGTCGACGATGATGACTTTCAGCCGACCGTTGGCCGCTTGGGCCGGGACTTGCAGGGTGAGAGCGCCCAGCATCAGCCCGGCAGCTACCGCGAGGGTTCGCGGAATCAGGTGGAATGAGGGCGTCGCACGTCGCATGGCGGGACTCTGGGCGGAGAAAGCGGGATGGCTGCAGTAAGCCTATCACGCGGGAAGAAATCTTGCCGGCAAACCTTGCCCCAAGTTCGTCCGCCGCACAGTGGGATTGGCCGTTGCGATCGCTACGATCCACTTGGCTGGCCGGTCTATCGGCGAATCAATCCCACGGCCGTGTGAGCGTAGAATCGGACCGAGCTGTCGGCGTCTTCTGTAGCCAACGCCTGCAGCAGCGGCAGAGCGGGCTCCGCCGGTCGGCCAATTCGCCCCAAGGCATAGGCCGCCCAAAAGCGAACCTGAGGGTCCTGATGCTTTAATTTTTCGACCAACTGCGGAACCGAACGGGCACCCGTGGCAACGAGCGCCATCGCACATCCGCTGCGGACCGACTCCTGCGGGTCTTCCAATCCGTCGAACAGCTTCGGCAAGCCAGCGTTGGTGACGTTCCCCAGTGCATTACCTGCCCGACTGCGCACCTGGGAGTCCCGATCCGCGAGTGCCTTCAACAGTTCGGTCTGGCAGAACTCAACCGCCCAAGGGCTGACCCGACCAATCGCCGAGACCGCACTGCGCCGCACTTCGGCCGAGGGGTCCTGTAGTCGGTCTGAAAGAAACGGTACCGCCTCTTCGCTGCGGAAGTAACCCAGCGAATCGGCCGCGGCCGCGCGGACCAAGGGCTGCGGGTCATCGAGCGCCTCAATCAACGGGCGAACCGCCCGATCATCGGTAAAGGCAAACAACGCGTTGGCGTTCAGCCGGACTTGATAATCCAGATCGTTGCGCACTGTCATCAGCAGCGGGAACAAGGCGGGGATCCCCTTGGGGCCAATGCGGCGCAGCGTCCAAATCGCCATCGAGCGGACCCGGGCGTTCGGGCCGCCGGCCGCTTCGAGCAGCGGATCGATCGCCTCGTCGCCGTGAGCGACCAGATAGTCAATCGCCACGCGCCGGACATGCGGTTCGTCGTCGTCCAGGAACTCGACCAGCGAGATCGGGCTTTCCTTGACGGCGCTGACACGCCGTACGGCCACGTATACCCGGAACTGCTCCGAGGTCATAACCTGCGGGCGGGTGCCGCGCGGGTTGGGTCGCCCGGGCATCAATCGCTGCCCCTGCGCCTGGGCAGGCCAGATGGCCAGCAGGCAGATTCCCAGCACGGCGTATCGCATCAGCGAAGCCATGAAAGCAGACCCTTCCGAGATGAATAGAACGCTTGTGATTATAAGAGCCCAAGCAGTGTAAAGAAAAGAGAATCCCCCCATTCGCCGGCTAGGCTGTGTGGGCGTCTTGATTCTGGGTGGAATCGTAGCCGTAGGATGGTCAGAGGGACGCGAGGCCCACCGCTTGGGCCAGAAGACTTGGTCCCAAAGCGAATTTCGAGTCGAACTTATCCAGGGACCGGACCTGACTCGCCAGAGCGGTGGGCCACGTTTGCACTCTGCTCCACCCTGCGTGAGATGCCCACCTTTTTGGAATGGACGAACGACGACACCTAGTCGAGTTCGCCAGCCATCCGCTCGACTACTCCAGCGGAATGCGCATCTTGGTTTCGGGCCCCGGTTGCGGAACCACTGTAGCTGGAAGCACCACGTTGCGGATGCGGTTCTTCACGATCCCTTCGGCACGCACGCCGTACGGTCCGGCGGGAACATCCTTGAAGGTGAAATTCCCCTTGGCATCGGTCTTGGTCGTGGCGATCGGTTGACCGGCTGGATTGACCAAGGTCATCTTCACGTCGCCCAGTTTCTCGTCGCCGAAGACTACGGTACCCACGATGTTGTTCTCGTTCTTCACGGGACCAGCAGGGCCGTCGGGCTTCTCGTTCTGCAGGACAACGGGCACCTCTTTGTACTCGCTCACATTCCCGACGTAGTCGGTGGCTCGAATCAGAATGTTGTACGCCTGGGCCTTCAGACCGTCCGTCGGCAGTTCGGCCTTCCAGCGGCTGCCGGTTGGCTCCGCCGGATCGCGACGAACGACAATAGGTGGGGCCTTGCCAAACTTGCGAAGCCGTTCGGGATCGAAGGCCAGTTCGATAAAGTCGACGCCGGAGTGCATGTCGCTGGCCTGCACGACCAGGGCCACCGGCTTGCCCAGAAAGACGCGCGGCAAGGCCAGCGTCACTTTGTCGATGACCGGCTTGGTGCCGTCCAAAATGACGTGCATCTCCTCGGCGAACTCATCGCTCCATTTCTCCTTGCCGCCGATGAACGAACGGCCCAGGATGCCGACTTCGAGATTGCTGAGCCCCGCAGTAGCGAGATTTACCTTGAAATCGCCAACCTTGGTGAAGAGCTTCAAGCGACCGCCCGACTGGGCCTTGTCGAAGAGGACCTCCACCTGGCGATCGGTATAGAACCGCAGCGGCTTGTCGCGGCGGAACTCGCGGTCGATGTCCTTGTCGATGCCGACTTCGATCACGTCGTCGGAGGAACGAAATGCGTTCACCGGCACATCGACCTGAAACTCGACCGGGATCGAGTCGACCGGAGATTTGAAGGCCGGGTAGCGATTGTCAGGGAGCTCGCGCTTGGGCGAGACGATGCGGATCTGCTGCAGATCCTCTTCCAGCTTGAAGTCGTCAATTCGCTCGTTCAGACGAACACGGTAGATGAAGGCCCGCGGACAGCCGTCGACGGTCAGATTGACGGTGACAATGCGGTCGTCGTCGGGTCCGATTTCGGCATAGAGCTGAGCGCCGAAGTCAGGTCCCATGATGTTGCCCTCAACGCCGACATTGGCGCCGTCAGGGATCTGCCCGGTAGTGTCCCAGACCACTTTGGAGCCCCCAGGGGGCAGTCGCAGCTTGTCGTCCTTGGGCTCCAGCGCGATCTCGATGCGGCCTTCGTTCAAGTTGTAGCTGACCTTGGGCTTGATATATCGGCTGGGGCGCTGGGGCTGCAGTTCGATCCGCTTGATGATCCGCTGCTTATTGGCCTCGTCAGTGATGACCAGCACCATGCCGGAAGCGACCGAGGGGCGCGTTTCGACCACCGGAGCGGCCGGATCGGGCTTGGGGGCGTCCTTGGCCTCGGGCGGGTCGGGGAACATGATCGGGATCGGCGAGCCGTCCTCAGGCAGCACCATTTTGGGCGCCATCGCCAGCACCTTGGGCTCGGGCATTCCCGGAATCAGGAAACCGTCGGAGTCGAACGGCAGTGTGGCGAAGCCTTTGCCGTCGGCATTGGCAGCCAGCGCCATCAGTTCCACCTTCACCGTGCGCGGTCGCGTGGTGTGGTTCCGCAAATCGAAGCGGTAGTCGGAAGGATTGTTCGGGAACGGATGTAGAATTAGTTCCTTTTTGTCCTGGGTCCAGGTGCCGGGCGTGCCGCGAACCACAAGTTCCACGGCTTCGGGGATCGGCAACGTGACTTCGATCCGGTGCGTGAAATACGCGCCGTCGGCTTTGACTCGAACCACCAGTGGACTGGGCGTGTCGGACGGGACCTTGGCCCGCACCTGTAGCTTGAGCCGCTCGCTGACGCGGTTGCGCAACACAAACGTGGGCGTGGGACGGGCGACCTCGGGCTCGCCGTCTAACTGATGCCGGTGGAAGCAGAACTGGTCGGCGGCACTGCGGACCTCAAGCTTGTCGGGATCGTACTGCAGCACGACCCAAGCGTTGGTGCGAGGCTCCCCTTCGGCTCGGATCGTGACCTCGTAAAGCTGCGAGGTCTCGCCCACGATCTTCATGGCGTTCTCGCCCTCGAAGACGATCTGTGTGGTGGGACCAGTACTATCGATTGGTGTGGTTTCGACGATGGAATGCGCCTGGCTGCGATAGGCCTTCTCGGAAGTGGCCAGATAGTTCCGCTCGGCCTCCTCGGCGCCGTTGCGGCCAGCCTTGAAGCGACCCTCGTTGAACAAGAACAACTCGTAGAGGTTCACGCGCCGCAGACTCTCGGCCGGATCGAGTCCCTGCGCGGCGGGCGTGTCGCGGAAGTCGACAAAACGAAGCTGGTGGTCCAGCTTGACCAGCAACGCCTGCCTCGCGAGTCGGACATCGGCTTCCTGCGAGATGCGGTTGTTGGCCTCGTCGTCCTGACGCTGCAGGGCTTTTAGGCGACCGGGTAAGTTGGCGTAATAATCGCGGAGACTGGCGCCGTACTTTCGATAGGCGACCCACAGCGAGTCAATCAGTTCGGGGCTGGTCGGATCTTTGGTAAAGGCTTGGTTGGCCTCGTATAGGGCTTTGAACTCGTCGGCCAGCGGAAGCTTGCTCCCCGTGGAATAGAACTCGGAAAGGCGCACGGTGGCCAGTTCCAACTCAGCCTGCAGATAGATCTGCTGCCAGTCGGCCAGCGTCGCCTGTCGGGGATCGGCGCCTGAGGGCAGATCGATCGTCACCGGGTGCAGGCGGTCGCTTTTGGGCGGAGCGGTTTCCATCGCCGCCAGAATCTGCTGCCGCACCTTGGCCGACAGCAGCGGGGTGCTGAGCAGCGTCTGGCAGCGCCAGATGTGTCCATCGAGATGGGGCTGTTTCAACAGGTTGTCGATGTCCGCCCGCAGCCCTTGCTCGACCACGTCGCGGCGGCGCGCCAGTTCTGCGGTTTCGCTTTCGAGTTGAGTCATGGAGATGCTGGCCGGATCGGTCTGCATCTTGATCAGGAGCTGCAACTGCGGGAAAAGCCGCTTGATGTCCGAGGCCTGCGGCGTGTTGGCCCCCAGGCGTTTGGCATCGCCCGTCACCAGACCAGCCGCGCAATGCCAGCGAATGTAATAGGGCAGCCGGAAGATCACGTCGTCCTTCACCTGAATCGCTTCGCGGACCTTCTCGATATCGCGCCAGGCCGTGTCGTATTCGCGGCGAGCTTCGTCCAGGTCGCTCTCGGCCTGCGGGAATCGGTTGGGACGCGAGGTGAGCAGCGTGCGTTCAGCCGACACGCTCAACTGGTCGCCCCGTGCGACATGCTCCTTGATCCAGGTAGGGCACCAGTTCTCGCCCACGCCTGCCGAAACGCCGAACGGTCGGGCCTGCGCGGCGACGCGCTCGCCCAGACGCCGGGTCTCGAGGCACTTCTTGATCAGCTTCCAATCGATCTCAGACTGTCGTGCGCCCAACTGTGTGGCCAGGCGGATCTCGACCAGGTTCGGCTCGCGAGCGGCCGGGCCGCGCACGAACTTGAAGAACTTGTCCGACGCTTCGGTCACCAGGCGGCTGTCGCGGGCCAGATTGAAGTCGAAGTCGGCGGCCAGTTGCTGAATGTCGCGGGGGCGAGGATCGCCCGGCCGCCAGCCGATCCGTTCGGCCATCGCAAAGGAGCGAGGTTCGTCGACCCCTTCGATAAACTTCGGACGGGCCTGCGCGAGGCGCTGCGAGATCGAGATCTTGTCGGCTTCCTGCGTGCCGGCGGCCGGCTTGCGGTCGTGCAGCAGGTCATCGAGTCGGCGGTAACCTTCTTCGATCTCGGCGGTGACATTCTCGGCGACGTTATCTTCGAGTCCCTTGCCCGAGCGGGCCAGATGCTCGTAGCCCAGGATCAGATCCTCGAACTCGCGCCACAGGTGCGGGGCGTAGTCGACCGGGGACCAGCCGTCTCGTTCCTTGCGGGCCAGGTATTCGTCTCGCAATGCCCAAGATTTATTGAGCGCCGCGCGAAGGCCGGCAACGCCGGGCAACGGCGCGGGCTCGGGCTTATCGCTCTTGGCGGGGGCCTTGGCCGGCGTTTTCTTTTCGGGCTCGGCTTTCTCTTCGGGCTCTTCTTTTCCGTCCCCCTTTTCGGGCTCGGTCTTCTTGGTGGTCTTGGGTTCGGCCTTTTCATCTCCCTTGGCGGGTTCCTTGGTCTCGGCCTTCTTCTCGGCCGGTTCCGCTTTCTCGCTCTTGGTGTCCTCAGCTTTGGCTTCCGTCTTTTCGGCTTGCGCCAAAGGGCCAAGCATGGCCATCATGCCCGGTCCGCCAAAACCAGTGATACCGCCATAAGCCAACGGACTGCGGCGCACGGGCCCCCGACGGGCGGCCTTGGGAGCGACGCCCTTTTGTTTCTCTTCGAGTGCCTTGAGATCGGCCGCTTCGGCTTCTTCAGCAGCCTTCTTTTGGGCATCCATCGCCAGACGCGAGACCGGCACGATCACTTGGCGGCGGTTACCGGCCTTGAGCGCGTCGAATCTCTTGTTAGCTGGCAAATCGGTGACTTGCCCCGCACCGCCCCACATCAGGTAGGGCGTCTGCGACTCGTTGGAGTTCGTTTCGGTGTTGACGAACTTCTTGACGTTCCCGGCGACGAAGCTCGAAAACTCTTCGAGGGTCACCTCTTGATCGCCGTTCAGGTCGGCCCAGCCGATCAGCCCTTGGGCGACATAATAGCCAAAAACGGATTGACGATACTGCGGCGCAATGTGCGAGCGTTCCAGCGCCGAGTTGGCTGTCATGACCCACAGGTTCGGGTCGGGCTCGCCCTCCAGCAGTTCTTTTTCCAGCAACCGCGGAAACTCATTCACCGCCATGCCCAGCCGCACATCGCGCGGCAGCCGACCGGCATCCAGGATCACGAGTTTCAGGTCGGCAGGGCAGGCCTTCACTTCGGCTAGTAGAGCCTTGAGCGAGAAGCGGCCGGTCTCGGCCTTGGTCGGATCGAAGTCGCTGCAGAGCAGATAGGCTTCTCCGCCGTCGGAAACGCCCAGCGCCGTGACGCTGAGGATCAGCAGTTCTTTTCCCCAGCGCTCTTCAACGAACGCCTGCAACCGGGTTCCCAGCGATTTCAAGCTGGCCGAGTTCTGCAGGTTCTCGAGTTCGCGGGGGAACTTACCCTCTTCGGTCTTCATCCCCACTTCGCCGATGGGGGTCAGCTCGAGCGTGTCTTCGCGGGTGAAGGCGATGCGCGGCGCAGCGTGCAGATCGATCTCGACGAAGGGAAGCCGCGCGACATGGATCCGCGGATACAACAGTGGCGAGATCAAGAGCCAGGCAAAGATGCCCAACATGACCAGCCCGGCCAGCGACACCAGGATTCGATTCACGCGCCGCTGTTTGCGCTTGTCGTCCAGAGTCTCTTGCGTCTTCCAAGAGCGATGTCGGGACCCAGGTTGGGGGGGCATCGGAAGCCTTCGAAAAATGGACTCGATCGAAAGAAGCAATCAGTGCGCGCATTTCGGCGGAAGCCGCGACGCGACAACCCTTTAATGTGTCCGGCGGAGAGTTCCGGCGTCAAGCCCAGAAGGGGGACGCCAGGAGAGTGCGCCCCACGCCTGAGTCGAGTACGAACGAACGTGCCATCAGGTTTAGCGGATATACCGGAAGTTGGTCGAGATTGCCGAAAAACTTGAGCCGCGAGGTTCTGAAGCGCCAAGCATCGCGAGTCCTTCCGTCCTCTTCCCACCACTGCTATTCTGCGGCTGAGGAGCGTTGGAACCGATATTTCCGCACCGTTTGCCATCCTATACCGCGCATGACTGAGATTGTGTCCTTTGCTGATCGACTGGCTGCCGCCGTGCGTCGCTGCGGAAACCCCGTGTGCGTAGGGCTCGACCCCCGTGCCGAGCAACTCCCCCAAGGGGTAAAGTTCGATCCCGATCATGTCGGTTCTTCGGCCGTGGCATTGGCCTATCAGGCGTTTTGCTGCGGCGTGATCGACGTCGTCGCTTCGCTTGTGCCGATTGTGAAACCACAGGCGGCATTCTTCGAACAGTTGGGTGCCCCCGGTCTCGTAGCGCTGGCTGCGGTCGTCCGTCACGCCCGCAAGGCCGGACTGCTGGTGATTGTGGACGGCAAGCGGAACGATATCGGCACCACGGCCGAGGCCTACGCCGACGGCTACCTGGGGGCCGATAGTGTCAGCCCTTGGGGCAGCGACGCGCTGACCGTCAGCCCTTACTTGGGCGAAGACAGCCTGACACCGTTTGTGAAGGTCTGTCGCAAGCGCGGGGCAGGCATCTTTGTGCTGGTGAAGACCTCCAACCCGGGCGGCGGCAAGTTCCAGGACCTGATCGCCGGGGGCAAAGCGGTCTATCGGCATGTGGGCGATCTGGTTGAGCAGCTCAGCGCGCAGGGGCTGGGCAAATGTGGCTACGGACCGGTGGGTGCGGTGGTCGGAGCGACCTATCCGCAGCAGCAGACCGAACTGCGACAGGCCATGCCCCATTGCTGGTTCCTGGTGCCGGGCTTCGGCAGCCAGGGAGCGACCGCCAAGGACGTGGCCGGCGCGTTCGCGGACGACGGCCTGGGGGCGATCGTGAACAACTCGCGCGGGATCATCTTCGCCCACAGCTTGAAGCAGTACGCTTCGTTCGGGGTCGATCGCTGGCAAGCCGCGGTCGAAGCGGCCACCAAGGACATGATCGCCCAACTGCGGGCCGATACTCCTGCCGGCAAACTCTCCCCAAACTAGAGTCAAGTCTCAGTAGTGGGGTGACCTATTGCGATTCGACGTTGCAGGTGAGCGGCAAGGCGCTAGCCGCCGGTAGCCCCTCTGACAACGCAAATTCACCGGCGGCTAGCGCCTTGCCGCTCACGAAACCACTGCCGACCGATAAAGCCCCATCTGCGTGAGACTCACTAGTCTGCGCTTTGGAAACGGCTTCTACCCTGGCAACGGTTCGATCGTAACGCCCAGCGGGAAGGTCACTTCTTTCGAGGCGTAAATATCGGGGCCGGCGCTGGTGATCAGATCGCGCTTGAGCTCGGCGACTTCTTTGGGTCCAGTCCAGACGATCGTGCGGCCGTCGGTGTGAATCGACATTGCCAGTTGATGACAGCGCTCGGACGAGTAGCCGAAGACCTTCTGAAAGGTCTCGATCACATACTGAAACGTATGCAGGTCGTCGTTGTAGACCACCACGGCGTAAGGCGGCAGGACCTTGGGCTTAGGAGGCTTAGGCTTGGGCCTCGCGACCACTTCTTCTTCCACCGCCACGGCAGACTCAGATTCAGGGGATGTCATGCGATTGCTCCCTCAGACATCGGTTTCGACGCCCTCCTTTGTAACGCGACACCCGGGGTCGGGTCCAGCGCGAGCCAGACGAACCACGCGGGCGGTCGTCCCGCGATGAGACGCTTTCTACTAGAATGCAGAGGTCTCGCCCTACGCACCCTGGCCTTCGACATTCCATGCCCGCCCTGACCTTTCTTGGCCGCATGACGGTCTTTTATCTGCCGTCGCACAAGCTAGACCACCCGCGTTCGCAGAACACGGCCACGCCGCGGCAAACCGTGCACGACTTTCTGATCGGGCACTACAAGGCCTACACGCATACGCCCAGCCCAGTGAAGGGCTGGTGGACGAATCCGGCCGGCTCGCTGCTGCACGACGTGATGGAGCGATTTGAGGTCTCTTTCGACGCCGAACCGGAGTTCGAGGCCTTGATCGCGTTTCTCGAGAAGTTATGCGAAACGTTGGGCGAAGAGTCGATCTATCTCACGCGTGGCGACGAGAGTTTTCTGGTGCGCCGCACGCCAGAGGAGCCCACTTTTCAGCTATAGGTCCGGCGCGACGCTGCGGTCCAACTTCATCGCGCTCTCGTTCGGAATGGAAGCCGCATGAACATCCCCACGTCGGTCATTGTGGGCGGACTGATCCCCGCGGTGCTGCCGTGCCTCTCGGGCATTTGCCAGAAGCCCCACCGTACTGCGAACCGAATGCGACCTAGTAGCGCCGGCCCTTCTGAAAGGTGTCGAGTTTGATGACGGTATCGAGTCGGAGTGGCGGGATTGCCGGGGTACTATTGTCGGGGTGCAGTCCTCCGTATTCCTTGATGACATGCGTGCTATTGGGTGTCGCGCCCGAGCTTCGCGTGCGGAAGCGAATATCCAAGTAAAGCGGACCATCGCCCGGACGCGTGTCCCGTGCGGTCACCTCCACGACTTCCACCAGGGCGACGCCGGCGGCACGCGGCGCAAGGGCCTCAAGTCGCCCCCGCGAGCGAAGACTCTGCTCCCGGCAATTCAGACGAGAGAATGAGCAGCACGCTCAGCACGGCGGCGTATCGGGCGACTTTCATGACGGTCTTCTCGATTCTTGGGGGGACCGCTTGCCGTTGAGAGTAGGATTCTCGAGTATCCCTTCAGCATAGTGCCCCTGCGGACGCCTTGGCAAAGAAAGAACCGTCCGCCGGCGGCTTCCACTCGCCCGCTTTCCCTCTTACGCTTGTGCCATTCGCCCTTTCCGTCTTGAAGGCACGAACATGGCCAAGTCGATCCGCCGGGTTTCGCAATCTCCCACCAATCCGCATGCGGCGCCGTCGACGCAGCCGTTTGACGTGGCCGAGCTGTACCAGGGGCCGGTCGACGTGGCCCCTGCCGAAGGAGGCGCTGCCAAGCCGCTGGATGAAAAGCTGCGGCAGGCGTATTTCTGGATTGTGAACTACGCGATCATCAGCCCGTTCTACGACATTGAGTACGAAGAGGGCCCCTCGGCCACCTTCAAGTTCGGCGACCGGCAGAGCGTGGTGCGGCTCCCTTCGGGCCAGAGCTATTCCAGCTTCGTGCTCCTGCCGTTGCTCAATTTTGCCGTGCGGCGCAAGTGTTTGATGGTCGGCGGCCCGGGGCGAGGCAAGACGGCGAGCGCCATCTTGATGGGCATTTTGGCCGGTTACTCGCTCAAAGAAGTCCGCCGGTCGATTCAGAAAGGGCAGCCGCAGATGACCGTGGCCGACCTGCTGGGAAATCCGCTCCCCAGTGATCTGGTGCAGGCCAAGAGCATGGACGACATCGGCATTGCCTGGCGGCGTTGGCTGGGCATGCGGGTCAAGGTAATCGACGAGTACAACCGCATTCCCACACGGACCCAGTCGGCATTGCTGACCGTGATGGCCGACAACTACGCCGAGCTGATGGATCAGACGCTGGAGTGCCCTGAGGCCGCCTGGTATCTGACCGCCAACGACGACGCGGGGGGAGGGACCTATCAGGTGATCGAGGCCCTGAAGGACCGCATCGATATCGTCGTAAAGGCCCTGCACTTCAACAGCCGCTTTCTGGGCGAGCTGCTCACGCGGATCGAGCAAGGGATCCGCCCCGAAGAGGTCGTGCCGGCCGAGATCATCTTCACCGCCGAGGAGTGCGACCAGCTCTATCAAGAAGTATTGGCCGTGACGATGCCCGGGCCGATCCTTCGTCGGCTGGAGTTTTTCGCCAGTTGGTTCGAGTTCTACGATCCGGGCGCGTCGCAGTTCGAATACAAAACCAAGGACACGGTGAAGCTCTCGGGCATCGACTTCCGCCAGTTCGACGCCCTGGATACGGGGCGCGACCGCCTGAAAGACCTGGGGGCGCAGACCCGCAACGGCTTATCGGTCCGCAGCCTGATGACCGTGCTGGTCTTTGTGAAAGCGCTGGCCTACTTCCGCGGCAGTCGTCAAGTGGCGGTGGAGGACGTGCGGCAGATTCTCCCCTTTGTGCTGCACGACAAGCTGGTGGCCGATCTGGATTCGCCGTTCTTCCAATCGCCCGAGAACAGTTGCCTACGGGCGGACAAGGTCGCTTGGATCCGCCGGCTCTTCGACTTGGCCTGCGACGAGTACGCGCGGCTCGATCTGGACCGAGAAGACCCGGTCGCCCGACTGAGCGAGACGTTTAGCGCGGGGCTGGAAGGAGTGACCGAACCGCAGGTGCGGGCAGAGATGGTGAAGATCGAACGCTTGCTTGCTGACTGGAGCCGCAGTCGAAAATTTTATGGGCATCTTTATGATGACTTGCTGAAGCTGAAGTACTTGCACCAGCGGTATACGAACTATCTGCGCTGGCTGGAGTGGAAGGGGTAACAGCGAGGCCATTGCGGGAAGATAGTCCGCGAATGAATGCGGATAAAGCAGACAATTTGAGCATCTAGGAATTTGAGATTTGAGATTTGAGATTTGAGAGGCGAGAGGCGAGAGGCGAATACGGGCTTCTCAAATCTCAGATGCCTGAAGCGCTATCAACTTCAAGCCCATCCCAAAGCTTTCGTATTTCATCTGCGTTCATCTGCGGTTCCGTTCTTCTTCTTCTTCTTCTTCTTCTTCCCTCTTCCTCCCGTAACTCTCGCGTCTTTATCGCCAAATACCCTTATCCTGACTTCACTCCCTCTCCGGAGTCTTCGATGACCTCTCCCAACGCATCCCCCTTCGGCCGCCGGAAGTTGCTCACCGCCATGGGGGCGGCCGTGGCTGGCCAGGCGCTTCTCGCCGACTTTCTCCCCGCCCAAGAGAATCCGGCCGCCAACGTGGCCGATCGCTCCTCGTCGATTCGCATCAAGAGCCTGACCACGTTTCCGACTGGGCCCAAGGTCTTCGTCAAGATCGAGACCAATCACGGCATCACCGGGTGGGGAGAGATCGACCAGCTCGAGCCCAACGTGGCATCGGCCCTGGCCAAGAGCCTGTTCGAGTTGCTCGACGGCGAGAACCCCACCCGCATCGAGCATCTGTGGCAAAAGCTGTATCGCTCGCATCGCGACATGCGGGGCGGGCCGTTCATGGTCCACACCATCGCCGGCATCGACATGGCCTTGTGGGACATCGCCGGCAAGCTGTGGGGGACGCCGGTCTATCGACTGCTGGGCGGGCCGACTCGCGACAAGATCCGCGTCTATCCGGCGGCCAAAGCCAGCAAGATCGGCTGCGGTCCCGCGGAGTTCGCCGGCACACCTGCCGAGATCGAACGCTATGTGAAGCAGGTCAACGAGACACGCACGCGGCTCGGCCCCGAAGGGACGATTATGTTCGACGCTCACTGCGCGTTGCCGCCGCCGTTCCTGATTCAACTGGCCGCCGCCATCGAGCCGCAGAACGTGCTGTTCATCGAAGAGGTTGCTGTCCCCGGCAATATCGAGGTCTTCAAACGCCTGAAGCAGGCGATCAAGATCCCGCTGGCCACTGGCGAGCGCGACCGCACCATCTGGGAGATGCTGCCCTATCTGCAAGAACGCTGCATCGACGTACTGCAGCCCGACTGCGCCCACACAGGCGGAATCACCCAAATGCGCAAGATCGCCGCGCTGGCCGAGGCCTACTTCGTTCCGTTCGCACCGCACTGCGTCACCACCGACCTGGGCGTAGCCGCCAGCTTTCACGCCAGCGCGGCGATTCCGTTCTTCCTGATCCACGAGTACTACCCCAACATCACGCCCGAGGGGCTGATGAAGCGGAGTTGGAAGGTGGAAGACGGCTACTCCACGCTCCCCGAGGGGCCGGGATTGGGCGTGGAGATCGACGAGAAAGCGTTGGCGGCGTACAAGCCGAAGAACGAATGGAAATGGCCCGACCGGGGCCGACTGAAGGACGGCTCGATTTCGGATTATTGATGGTGCGCGCGTGGCACGCCTGGCGTTAGTCGTCCCACATCGGAATGTGCTCGATGCGCGGGGCCGCCTGCTTGGCGTTCAACAGCGTCTCGAGTTCCAGCCGAGCTTTGTAGGCGGCCGGCGGCGCGGCCAGGCTGGGGTCGGTGTCATGCAGCGCGGCCAGCACTGGCGCCAACAGCAGGGCGGTGGGGCCGCAGTCGGTGGCCCGCAACACGCGATACGCCCCTTCGCACAGCCGAGGGGATTTGGCCGACGCCATGACGGCTTTGAGCACGACCATCACGCCGGACGGGCCGAGCACGATCAACGCTTCCCTGGCCAGCCAACGGACGTCTTCGTTTTCGTCATCCAGGGCCCGAACCAGTGCCGGCGCGGCGTCGGCGTCGGCCAGACTGACCATCGCTTTGGCCGCTTCCCAGCGCACTTGTTTCAGAGGGCTTGCGAGTGCCGCGCTTAACGCCGCTGACACTTCGCTCGACTTAATGGCTACCAGGGCTCGACGCGCTCGTTCGCGGAACTGAGGAAGCTTGCTCGCCAACTCGCCGATCAACGTCTCTACGGAAAGGTCGGTTCCACCCGGTGCAAGACTCTGCATGGGACACCTCCTGGAGAGAGTCTTGTTCCCTACAGACCCGCCGGGCGAATTGCCCCGCGAAGAACCTGCAGGTGTGACTCCCACGATCATTATCGCGTGGCAACCTTACGAAGGCCCATGAGCTTAAGCATTTGTAACTCGCGGAAAACTGACGGCTTCGTCGGGATGACAAGTTCGCAAGAATGCGACCGTCCGGAGTTCACAGGCGTGGAAAACTCCGCATGCTGCACTTCTTTTGGGGGACGGTAAACTGGTGACCGGCTGTAACGAAGCGAAGAAGACCGTTGCCCCGTGAACCGCTCGGGGTGAATCGGTCTCTGAGTCCCCAACGGTAGTGACCAACCCATGACACCGAAGGTGCCGCGGCAGCGCGGGTTAGGTGATCCGCCGTGCCGGTCCTGTGAATTCGTCTGGAACTCAGGGAGCCAGTCGGGGGGGGGGAGGGGAATCCCCCAATTTAGTTCGAAAAACCTTCCTTTCGCACTTGCGATTCCTTGGGAATCGAGCGAAGATCCTCACGCTGGAAGGATCAATTGGGCGAGTCCATTCCGGCAGGTGTGACGCGGGCATGACACTCCTTGGAGCGTCTCCGGCGAGCAGACCTTCGATTAACTTCCTTAGTGTTCCGCAGGCGCATCGCGTCGGGAAGACGTTCTGCGCTGTTTGGGCACTTGGCTACTTTGGACTCGCGACCCACTATGAGACTAACGCGTTCAGTCGGCTACGCCATTGGCATTCTGCTACGAGTCAACGGCCAACGAAGTGACGGGCCAGTGACCGCCGCGGAGATCGCGGATGGCTGCGAGTTTCCGCCCCGCTTTTTGTACCGCATCCTGCGCAGGCTGGTGGATGCGGGTCTGATCACAGGCGTCTCTGGCCCTGGCGGCGGTTATGCCCTGGCCATGCCCCCCCGCGACATCAGCCTGCTGAGCATCGTGCACGCAATCGATGGCCCGCTGTCGCCCAGTTTGCTGGAACCGGTTCACCGGCGGCAGAAAAAGGCTCTGGATGCCATCAATTTGCTCTGCGCGCGAAGTTGCGAGGGCTTTGCGAAGGAGTTGGGACGCATCAATCTGGCGAAGCTGGCCGACTGCTAAGTCGGGCTTCGACGGCGTCCCCCCTTGACCTTTGCTATACCCCGGTTGCGGACATTTTGCCGCTTCGCTGAACCATGCGCCTGCGGACGCGTATAATTGTCTGGTAGTTTTTGTTGCAACCAGACATCTTGCGGTCGACCGCGCCAGCGACTTGAAATCGAGGCTCAATCGGCCGCCTTTTCCATACAGGTCGCGAACCATGAACAAGCCCACCGTCATTCCCTTGGGTTCCAACACCTCGATCCCCGCCGATCGCGTATCGGTAGTCGACGACGTGTCCAAGCGGTCACCGTCCGCCCGTATCCAAAGCCAGTTGGCTGATTCGGGCGTTCCACAGTTGCAGAAGATCGCGAACTTGATGGACAGCGCCTTCCGCATTCCCGGCACGAACCTGTCGTTGGGATTGGATGCCATCCTGGGACTGGTACCCGGGTTGGGCGATACGGTGACGACGATCATCTCGATCTATATCATGCAAGAGGCGCAGCGAATCGGAGTGCCCCGCGTCACGATGGCTCGCATGGCCATGAATACCGGGGTGGACTACATCGTGGGTGCGATCCCGTTCGTGGGAGATGCGTTCGACGTGGTCTGGAAGGCCAATATCAAGAACGTGGAGTTGCTGCGCAGGCACATCGAGGCTCATCCCGCTGAGGCCAAGAAGCAGCAAAAGAGCGACTGGCTGTTTTTGGCGGGGCTGTCCGCCGCCTTGATCGTGATGCTGGTCGGCAGCATTACCATCGCCTGGACGATCGTCTCGCTGCTGGTGACGGCGCTGCGCGGCTAAATCCGCTGGAGTGGCCCTGTGAAAGCGACGCTGTGAAAGCGGCGCTGCCCGTGCCTTAAACGTACGGGCACGCCGCCTTGGAGCCGTTGGGCTTGAGCTCGAGCGGCGGCACTTTTTCGGCGCACTCCGGCTTGGCGATCGGGCACCGGGTGCGGAATCCGCATCCGCTCGGTTTGTTGAGCGGAGTCGGGATTTCACCCACCAGCATCGTTCGCTTTGCCCGAGCATGATTGGGATCGGGTCTCGGCACGGCAGATAGCAGCGCTTTGGAATACGGATGGACCGGGGTGTGGTACACGGCGTCGGCAGTGCCGAGCTCCACCACGTTCCCCAGGTACATCACCGCGATACGATCCGAAATGTGGTGCACGACGGACAGGTCGTGCGCCACAAACAGGTAGGTGAGCTTGAACTCGTCCTGCAGGTCTTCGAGCAGATTGATGACCTGGGCCTGCACCGAGACGTCGAGCGCCGAGACCGGCTCGTCGGCCACGATCAACTGCGGGTTCACGGCCAACGCCCGGGCGATGCCGATCCGCTGACGCTGCCCGCCCGAGAACTCGTGCGGATACCGGCCGGCGTGTTCGGGCTGCAGGCCGACGCGCTCCAGCAGCCAGTTAATGCGGTCCTGTCTCTCTTTGGCCGTCATCGGCGTGTGCAGTCGCAGCGGGGCCTCGATGATGCGGCCGACTGTGTGACGCGGGTTGAGGGACGAGAACGGATCCTGAAAGATCATCTGGATCTCGCCCCGATAGGGGCGCATGGCCCGGTTCGAGAGCTTGAGCAGATCGATGGGCGGTTTCGATTTATCGAAGTGGAAGAAGATCTCTCCTTCCTGCCGCACGCCGGGCGCCGTGGCCTTGAGCAGATTAATGATCGCCTTGGCGATGGTCGTCTTGCCGCAGCCGCTCTCGCCCACCAGGCCCAAGGTCTCTCCGCGGTGGAGCGTGAAGGAGACGCCGTCGACAGCGCGCACTTCGGCTACTTTGTGCCGCAGGATACCGCCCCAGACGGGGAACATGATCCGCAGATCGCGGACCTCGAGCAGAGGCTCGGTCCGAGGCGGAGCGGGCGTCGCGATCGGTTCGGTCGAGGTGCTCATCGTCCGGCCCCTTCGTAAAGGTGGCAGCGGACCTGCTGATTTCCTTCCAGCACGTGAATCGGCGGTTCGAGCGTGTGGCAACGCTCCATAACGTCGTCGCAGCGTGTGCAGAACTTGCAGCCAGAGGGCAGATCCATGATCGAGGGGACGTTGCCGCGAATCGCATGCAGCCGTTTGCGGCGCTCGCTGCTGACCGAAGGGAGCGAGGCCAGCAGCCCCTTTGTGTACGGATGCTTGGGATTCGAGAAGATCTGCTCGACGGTGCCCATCTCTTGAATCTTGCCGCCGTACATCACGATCACCCGCTGGCAGGTCTCGGCCACGACGGCCAGATCGTGCGTGATGAGCATGATGGAGGCTTCGGCCCGCTTGGCCTTCAGCTCGAGCATCAGTTCCAGAATCTGGGCCTGTGTCGTTACGTCGAGGGCGGTCGTCGGTTCGTCGGCGATCAGCAGCGACGGATTGCAGGAGAGGGCGATCGCGATCATCACCCGCTGCCGCATTCCGCCGGAGAACTGGTGCGGATAGTCGGTCATGCGCCGCCGGGCGTCGGGGATGCCGACCCGTTCCAGCATCTTTACGGCGCGCTCAAAAGCCTCGGGCTTGTCGACTTTCTCGTGCTGCAGGATCGTCTCGGTGACCTGCATGCCGACGGTGAACAGGGGGTTCAGGGCCGTCATCGGCTCCTGAAAGATCATGGCGATCTCGGCACCACGGATCTTGCGCATCTCGGCGTAGCTGATCTTGGTCAGGTCTTGGCCGCGCCACACGATCTGTCCGCCGGCAATGAAGCCGGGAGGATCGGGAATCAGCCGCAGCACGGAGAGACTGGTGACGCTCTTGCCCGAGCCGCTCTCGCCCACGATCCCCAGCACTTCGCCGGGAAAGACCTCGAACGAGACGCCATCGACTGCCTTGGCCACTCCGCCTTCGACGCGGAAGTAGGTGCGCAAGTCGTGCACGCTCAGCAGCGCTTTCGAGGACGATCCCGGCGGCGGAGCCGAGGCGGCGGAAGGAGCAGAGGTAGGTGGAGAGCTGCTCATTGGAGCTTCGAGAAGACCTTGGGATCGAATGCTTCGCGGACGGCTTCGCCAATAAAGACGATCAACTGCAGCGTGATGAAGACGATCGCGATGGGAAAGACGATCAAGTACCACTGCGTGATCTGAGCCTTCCCCTGGCCGATCAACTCGCCCCAACTGGGAGTACCGGTCGGCAGGCCGAATCCCAGGTAGTCGAGCGCCAGCAAAGCCGAAATGTTGCCCACGATGGCGAACGGTGCGAAGGCGATGATCGGCGTGAGCGCGTTGGGCAGGATGTGGCGGAACATGATCGACATTTCCCCTTCGCCCACCGCCCGGGCGGCCGCCACGTAGTCTTTGGCTTTTTCGCGCAGGAACTCGCCCCGCACGTAAAAGGCGATGCCGATCCAACTGAAACCAGCCAGCAACAGCACCAGTAGTGGAAAGCTGCGGCCCATGCGGTCGGCCAGAATCATGATCGTGTACAGCACCGGAATGCTGGCCCAGATCTCGACGAACCGCACCCCCAACAGGTCGACCCATTTGCCGAAGTAGCCGAGCACGGCTCCGATGATGGTGCCGACCAGATACTCCAGAAAGGTGACCAGAATGGCAAAGCTCATCGAGACGCGAAACCCATAAGCCAGCCGGACCATGATGTCCCGGCCGCGGTCGTCGGTCCCCAGCGGATGCGCGCGAGACGGAGGATTGGGCGGCTGCGGACGTTCTTCGGAGCCTTCAAATTGCTCCATCGGACTGTAGGGAACGATCGGCATCAGCACCGAATTCCCTTTGATGTCCGGGGCCTTGTCGATCTCGGCCAACATCTCCTGCAGTTTATCTTCGACCTCTTTTTGGAACTTGCGCACTTCGTCGTAGCGCCCCTGCAAGATGGCCGCCGACGCTTCGCTGGCAGAAACTACGGCCTCGGGCTGCAAGGCCAGCGCGTCGTCGATGTCTTCGAGATTGACTTTCGACCGCTCCAGCTCAACGGCCAGTTGCGCCTGCCGCTGGGCCAGTCGCAGTCGGATCTGAATCGACGCGTCTCCTTCGCCAATTCGGCCCGGGTCTGCGGCCTCGGTCAGGATCCGCTGTTCGCGAAGCAGGCGAGACATCTCGGCGGGTGAATCGAACTTCTTGGCCAGCTTGCGATAGTCAACCTGGGCCAGGAACGCCGGCTGGCCGAAGGTCTTAGCTTCGTACACGCGGTCGCTGAAATATCCAAACGTCTGGTTGAGATACGACTTGAAGGCGGGGTAGTAGTTCTGCCCCTGATAGTGAACCACGATCGCCCGATCGCCCATGATGAAGGGCAGGAAGAACGACAGAACATAGGCGATCAACAACGCCAGGAAGCTGTAATAGCCCCGCTTGAGCCGGCGGAATTTCCGGACCCTGAGTTGAAATAGGGAGAGCGATTTGGCCTTCAAGGAACTCACTCGAACCGAATGCGGGGATCGATGATTGCGTACAACATGTCCGACAGCAGGTTGCCCATCATGGTCAGCAGAATGGTGATCGAAAGGGTGCCCAACACCACCGGATAATCCCGACCAATGATTGACATGTAGCCCAGGTACCCGATGCCATCGATATTGAAGACCGTTTCAATCAGGAACGAACCGGCCATCACCACCCCCAGGATATGTCCTAGACCGGTGGCCAAGGGGATCAGCGAGTTCCTTAACGTGTGCATGTAGATGACGCGCGTGGGAGAGAGCCCTTTGGCAAACGCGGTCCGCACGTAATCCTGCCCCAGATTCTCGAGCAGCGAATTCTTGGTCAGCACCGTCAGCGAAGCGAAAGAGCCCATGATGTAGCAGAAGACCGGCAGCGCCGTGTGATGGGCCTGGTCGATCACCTTCACATGGAACGGCAGCTTGCCCCAGTCGAACTGCCCCTCGTCGTTTTGAATCTCCTTGGAGTCCAGCGACTTCTGAGCGAACTGCGGCAGGCCTTCGAACTGGGTGCTGCGGAAGCCTCCCAGCGGAAACCACTGCAGGAACTGCCCGCCGGCTAACAGCACCAGCAGCACGGTCCCCAGCGCCCAGGCCGGAATGGAATAGCCCACAAACACGATGGCCGACGTGGCGAAATCGAACTTCGACCCGTGCCGCAGCGCCTTGGCAATGCCCAGCGGAATGCTCACTTGATAGGCGATTATGAACCCCAGAATCCCGAAGTACATGCTCACCGGTAGTCGCCGGGCGATCACCGACAAAACCGGCTCGCGATAACGAGACGAATTGCCGAAGTCCAGCATCATCAGCTTGCCCAGCCAATAGGCGTAGGCCACCGGCGCGGGCTTATCCAGGCCGAACTCCTTCTTGAGTTCGACCAGCATGGCATCGGGGATCTGGCCCCCTTCGGTGCCGGTGGATCGACCACCGGCCCCCATCTGCATCGCCATCAGCGTCTGTTCCAGGGGACCTCCGGGCACCATTCGCGTGATCATAAAGACGATCAGCGTGACCCCGACAAATGTCGGGATCATCAGCAAAAGGCGCCTGAGGAAATAGACCGTCATCCGTGAGTCCCGGGAGTTGCTCGCAAACAACGCACCGCAGAATCTGCGGTGCGCCAGGGAACGCCGGAGAAGCTCCGGCGCGATTCAGGCGTGGCTACTTGGCCGACGACTCCGCCTTCTGTTCCCAGACTTTAATCTCCAGCGGCGGAGGTGTGAGCGACTTGTCCGCCTTGCGGGCGGCATCCAGAGCGGCCTCTTTCTCGGGGTCGAGCCACCACGATGCGAACGCGTCTTCCCATTCCAGCGTGCGATGGAACCCGTAGTCAGGCATGCCGAACTTGTTCCAGTACAGCACGCGCTGGCAAGGTTGATACCACAGCAGCACGTAGGGATGATCCTTGTAAACCAGTCCGTCGATCTCGCGAACGATCTTCCGGCGTTCCTCTTGCGTGAAGGCCACGTCGTAGGCTTTGAACAGCTCGTCGCACTTGGCGATGTTCACGCCCGTGATGTTGTTGTTGTCGTTCACTTCGGCCAGCGAGCCCTTGAAGGAGGTCTCGGGATTGGGGAACACCAGCGCGCCCCAGGCGATCATCACCGACTGAAACTTGCGATCCATCAGGTTCTTCCAACTGGTCTCGGGGTTCACAAGCTCCAGCTTGATCTCGACGCCGACCTTCTTGCAGTCTTCGGTGAAGGTCGTCAGGTACTTCTCGAACACCGGGTTGTAGTACGACACGGTAATGCTGAGCCGTTCGTCCCCCTTCACCAGAATGCCGTCGGCGCCACGGGTCGTGTAGCCCGCCTCGTTCAGCAGTGCGAAGGCTTTCTTCTGGTTGAAGCGGATCTTCTCGTTGCCCGGGTTCTGGTACTCTCCGCCTTGATAGTACGAGTCGAGCGGCTTGTACTCGTTGTAGGCCAGTGTGCGGATCATCTTTTCGCGATCCATCAGATACTGCAGGGCCTTGCGGACGTTCAGGTCGTTGAGCGGGGCCTTGCGCTGATTGAGCGCGATCCCCTGCGTGCCGACGGGAGCATCGTTGTAGATCTTCTGACGGACCAGCCAGCCCTTTTCCACGGCGGGGATCTTGGGCAGATCGCGGGCCCACCATTCGGCACGCTGGACCAGGAAGTAATCGATGTCTCCCTTGGTGGCTGCCAGGAACGAGGTGTCCTGATCCAGGTAGACCACAAAGCGGATCTTGTCGAAGTTGTAGAGTCCCTTGTACTGCTCGTCGTCCTTGGCCCACCAGTCGTCGCGGCGGGTCAGAGTGAGGGAAGTGCCCTTGATGATGTCCTCGGGCTTGACCATGTACGGACCGTTGAAGGCCACGTAGGCATAGTTGTATTTATCGAGGTACTCCTTGCCGGTGATTTTGCCGATCTCGTGGGCCGGCATGATGCCCATGCCCGAGAAGTACAGCAGATTGCGCCAGTTCTTGTCGATGGCGGTCACTTCCAGAATGTACTTGCTCTTGGCGACGGGCTTGTTCAGCTTGCCATAGGTCATCTTGCCCGAAGGATCGAGCAAGGTGTCGTCCATGTGCAGACTCCAGGTGGCCACCACGTCGTCGGCGATCACGGGCTTGCCATCGGACCACTTAGCCCGCGGATCGATGCGGAAGCGATAGGTCATCTGATCTTCCGAGATCTGCCAATGGGTGGCCAATCCAGGAAGGTATTCGAGCGTATTGGGGTCGATCGAAAGCAGGCTCATGTAACACAGGTCGCGGACCGTGTAGTTGAGCCAGGTGTTGTAGGCCGTGCCGGCCATGCGGAGATTTCCCGGCCACTCGCGAATGTTCGTGGTGATCGAGCCACCCTTCTTGGCCTTAGCTTCGCCCAGCGGCTTGCTCTTGGCGGTCTGCCAGCCTTCCCCCTTGAACCCGGCGCCGCCCAATTCGGCGGAAACATCCTCGCCTTGAGCTCGGGCCTGCTGCGGCTGCGCCAACAGTGCAGCCAGGGCCACGGCAACGCCGAGAGAAAGAGTCCACAACGGTCGCTGCCAATCCGTGTTGCGTCGCATGTTGAGTCCCTTGTTTTGTTCGGAAGCGGCCCTGGAGGAGGGGACTTCGCGAACCGGAATTTGCGGGATTTCCGGGCCAGTCGGGCCAGAGCCACCCGACGAGAGAACCTCTCTCGTCCGGATTGCCCAAGCGGCGCTCTTTATACCAAGTGCCCTGGGTAATCGCTATATCTTACGGCCCCACAAGGGGCAAGGTTCGGGGGAGGGGGGCGAGATCAGCCCGGACGCAGAGGAGAAGGTGCTGGGTGTTGGGCCGCAGGGGTTGGAAATGAAAACGGTTCCAAGTCGCGAAGGGAGTCGATACGCCCCTGCGGCCTAAACCTAGCACCCAGCACCCAGCACCTCTTCCACTCCATGCGGGCCGGCCTTGCCTCCCCCAACACGTCGCCCGTTCCTTACGACTTCCGCTCCTGACTTGACGCCGGATACCCGGCAATCGAAAATAGCATTGGTCCGGCATCTCTCCCTTACCGCGACTCCCTGCGGACAACCAACCAGATCGATGACGCGCTATGAAATTCGTGGACGGGCAAACGGTCGGCATTGACCTGGGTACGACATTCTCCTGCATTGCCAAACTCGACAAAGACGGCAATCCGCAGCCCATCGCCAACGAGGATGACGAAATTGAAACCCCCAGCCTGGTGTTGCTGGCCGAAGGGGGACACGTCGTTGTCGGACCTAGCCGCATGCGGGCGGCGATGGAAGATCCCGACCGCGTCATCGAGCGCATCAAGCGCGATATGGGGAACAGCGAATACAAACGGGTCTTTGAGGGGCAGGAGCTGACGCCCGAGTTCATCTCGGCCTTGATTCTGAAGAAGCTGCACCAGGACGCCCAGAAGCGGATCGGCAAGATCGGCAACGCGGTCATCACGGTGCCGTATTACTTCAACGACGCCCGCCGCAAGGCTACCCAGGACGCGGGGCGCATTGCCGGCTTGAATGTCATCGACATCATCAACGAGCCGACCGCGGCCACGCTGACCTATGCCTGGAACCAAGGCGAACTGGGCACGTCGGCCGATCCCAACGCCAAGCCGCGGCTGGCCATGGTCTACGACCTGGGCGGTGGTACCTTCGACGTGACCCTGGTCCGCTACACGCCCACGCATTTTGAAGTGCTGGCCACCGACGGCGACGTGCACCTGGGCGGTGTCGACTGGACCGATCGCCTGGTCGACTACGTCGCAGAAACCTTCAAGGAGCGGCACGGCTCGGACCCGCGCGATGTGGCGACCTCGCTGCAATTGCTGCGAAACGACTGCGACCAGAGCAAGATCGCCCTGAGCGAAGCCAGCAAGGTCTCGATCACCTGCCGGCACGGGGGCAAGGCCCTGGCCGTGCCCGTGACGCGCGAGAAGTTTGAAGAGCTGACCGCCGACCTGCTGCAGCGGACCGTCGACACCACCGAACTGGTGCTCGATACGGCCAATGTCACGGCGGCCGATCTGGATGCCATCGTGCTGGTCGGCGGTTCGACGCTGATGCCGACCGTCCCCAAGAGCCTGGAAGATACGCTGGGCATGAAGCCCTATCAGGGGCTGTCTCCTCACACGGCCGTCGCCCAAGGTGCAGCGATTCACGCGGCGATTCTCGAGGCCAAGTTCCGCGGCGACGACAGCGACCTGGGCCAGGTGATCCGCAAACGCCTGGAGGGTGTGCAGCAGGACAACGTCAACTCGCACGGGCTGGGCGTGGTCATCCGAGATCCCAAGAGTGGGGAGCCGCGCAACATCGTCATGATCCCGCGAAACACCAAGCTCCCGACCGAGGTCAAGCAGACGTTCTCGACCCACGAAGAGAATCAGAAGCGGGCCAGCGTGAAGGTGGTGGAAGGGGAAGCCCCGGATCCGGCTGCCTGCTCGTTCATTGGGAAATGCACGATTCACGGGCTGCCTGACAAGCTGCCCAAGCACTCGCCGATTGAGGTGTGCTATAAGTTCAACGCCTCGGGGCGGGTCGAGATCATGGCCAAGGACAAGACCGGCGGCAAGCAGGCGCAGATCCACCTGGAACGTGGCGGCGGCTTAAACGACACGCAGATCGATGGCTACGCCAAGCTGGCGGCGAACTATCAGGTGGACTAAGCGTCCTGAGTGGAAGTCCCTTCGCGACTTCTCGGTATCTGTAGGGAACACCCTCCGTGGCGTTCCGCGAAGTTGGAAAACTGTCACTGGCTCGCGGCACGCCACGGAGGGCGTTCCCTACAGGGTGAAATCGTCATGCGGGTGCCGTTGGCCTGGTGCAATCTGGTGCACAACAAGCTGCGGACCCTCGTCGCTTCGTCCGGCGTGGCGTTCGCCGTGATCCTGGTCTTCATGCAACTCGGCTTTCTGGGGGCGGTTGAGACCACCGCCATGCTGATCTACGAGGCACTCGACTTCGATCTGGTCGTGCGCTCGCCGATGTACCTGCACCTGGCTGAGCCTCGCAGCTTCCCCCGCAACCGGTTGCACATGGCCGAGGCCTGCCCCGGCGTCCAGCAGGCGATTCCCTTCCATTGCGAAATCAGCCAGTGGCAGAACCCGTACACCCGGCGGATCCGCGGCATCCTGGTGATGGGGGTCGCCCCCGAGACGCCGGCCTTCACCATCCCTGAAATTCGCGAGAAGGCCCGCCTGCTCACCGTGCCCGAGTATGTGCTGATCGACCGCAAATGCCGCAGCGAGTTCGGCCCCAGCAATGGACAGCAGTTCAGCGACAAAGACATCGGCGTTATGGCCGAGGTCGGCCGGCAACGCGTGCGGATCGCCGGACACTACTCGCTGGGGGCCGGGCTGGCATCGGATGGTTCACTGATCTCGAGCGAGGTGGGCTTTCAACGCCTGCTGCCGGGACGATCGCACGACGAGGTGAGCCTGGGGCTGGTGAAGTTGGTGCCCGGTGTGAATCCCCAGACCGCTGCCGAATGTCTGCGCAAGCGGCTGCCCGCCGATGTCGAGGTACTGACCCGAGCCGAAGTGGTCGAGTTCGAACGGAACCGCTGGATCAACGAAACGTCGATCGGGTTGATCTTCTCGCTGGGGGTGTTTGTGGCGGTGGTGGTCGGTACGGCGATCGCCTACCAGGTGCTGTCGACCGACGTGACCAAGCACCTGCCCGAGTTCGCCACGCTGAAGGCCATGGGCTACACGCCCGGCTATCTGTCGGCGGTCGTGCTGAAGCAGGCTCTGGCGCTGGCCGTGCTGGGCTTCATCCCCGGAGCGATCCTGTCCGAGGTGCTCTATCAGATCACAACGGCCACGGTGAACATTCCGATTGAGATGACGCAGCTCAACTTTACGATGGTGCTGGGTTTGACGGTCGGAATGTGCGCCATCTCGGGTTTGGCGGCGTTGCGGAAGGCGCTCTTGGCCGACCCGGCGGATTTGTTCTAGCGCGGCTTGCGCAGATTGAAATCCGGCGGCTCGTAGCCTTCCTCGTCGTCCAGGAAAGGCTGCGCCTGCAAGGTGCGGTCTGCTTCAAAGTTCAAGCGGGCCACGCGCTGGCCGCGGGCATTGGACATGGCCATGACACTGGCCAAGCTGGGGACGAACTGCGGCACGCCGCAGGCAGGGCATTTGATCTCCCGTCCCTGGGCCACATCGGCCAGAGGAAGTTCATGCCCGCAGGTACATCGCAGATGAGGGGACATAAATCGATTCCGGATTCAGGTTTCTTTTCTCAACTATACCATGTGAAAAAGCCGACGACCGCCACCGGCGAGAAATTCGGCAGACGGGACGTCTGTGCCACGACTATGCTGAAGGCGCCCCGAATCCGTGCGTTCTCTCTTTAAGGGTTCCCCTCCCCTGACGGGCGGGCTACGATTTGATGAGGTGGCCCGATTCCCCCTCTCCCCCGAGCGATCATGCAAGAGCCTGAACTCGACGTACCGGAAAACAAAGCCCTTCACTACGTCGGAGTGGCTTTTGTCTCGGTTCTACTGGCCGTGCTGGTGCTCAAGGGACTCGATCTGATGGCCACACGCGGCGGCTCGCGCGCTGTCAGGCCTCCCAAGTTGCCCGATCAGTTTGTGTTGCGGCCCGAGTTTGAAACTGCAGCCGGAAAAAACCGCGGCGGAGCGGGCTTTGCAGTTCGGGTGGAAGGCGACGCCCGACGGCTGGTGCTGACGGCACTGCATTTGGTCGAAAACACGGCCGGCGGTCCCCCGGCAGGCGTGAAGAAAGTCTATTTCCGCGACGCCTTTGGTTCGGAAGGGGGAGTTCCCATTGGCACCGCGACCGCCTTCCTTGAAATCCCCTCGGCCGCCACGCACGGCAAGCCGTCGGAAGCGGGAGATGTGATCGGCATCTGGGCCGCCGAGGACTGTTTCTTCCCCACCGTGCCCCTGGCCACGCAGAACCCCGCACCCGGCGAGAGCATCTGGCTGGTCTGCCCGATCCTGAAAGGCGCGCCCGAGAAGCTGCGACTTCACCACGCGAAGGTCGACAGCGTGACCGACGGGGACTTGGTCTACTGGTTTGATAACTCCAACCTGGACGTCACGGACACCAACGGCGCGCCGCTGGTGAATTCTGCGGGCGAAGTAGTGGGAATCCACCTGAACGGCGCGCTGGAAAACGGCAAGATGTCCGGCTTCGGCAACCCGGTGGAAAGATTTCGCGAACCGTTGAAACAGGCTGCGAAAGCCACGCCCGATAAGGCCGCGATCAAAGACGAACCGATCAAGCGACCCAAGGCACCTTCGGCCCCCAAGTAGGCCAGGCTTAGGGCTTCACGGCGATGACTTTGGCGCCGGGCAAGGCCGTCTGCAATTCGGTGATCCCACCTGGGGAAATACCGGTACCCCAGATCTGCAACTCTTTCAGCCCAGTCATTGCCTTGAGGGCGGGAAGCGATTGGTCGGTGATCTTGGTGGATGCCAGCGAAAGCGATTCGAGCGCCGTCAACGAAGCCAGTTGCGCCAGTCCGGCGTCCGAGATCGCAGAGTTCTCCAGCGACAGAGATCGCAACTTGGTCAAACCCGCCAGTTGAGCCAGTCCGGCATCGCTGACTTTCGGGCTCTTTAGCTCCAGCGATTCCAGTTGGGTCAACCCCTTGAGCATCGCCAGGGTGGCATCGGTTGCCCCTTCCAGCGGCACACGCAGCGTCTTGAGCGAGGGGAGCTTGCCGATTTCGCCCAGCGCCTCGGGCGTGACCTCTTGCGCGATCTCCAGGTGCTCGAGATTGACGAGCATCTTCAAACCGGCGATGTCGGCCGGTTGCGAGGGGCCCATGGGGACAGCCAGTGTCCGCAAGCCTGAGAGCTTGACGATGTGCGGCCAATCGTCGGTCTTTACGCCCGTACTCAGCAATGCGAGCCCTTCCAACCTGGTCATTGCCGACAGATGCTGCAGGCCAGCGATGGTCGCGCCCTCGCCTGAAATGAAGACCACGTCCGGCAGATCCGCAATTGCGGGCAGCGACGCGGTCGTAAGCGGGGATTGGAGATGAATGGCCGTGATCTCTTTCAACGTCTTGATCTGGGGGATCGCTTGGGCGAACATTGCGTCGCTTGAAGTCGCGCCCGCAACCACCATCTCGCGCCATTTGCCCCCCATCTTGGCGCGGCTGATGGTGCAGCCAAGCGCCTTGAGCGCTTCGACCACGGCTGGATCCTGTGGAACCTCGGGCGGAGCGGCATCCAATTCGGTGTCGGCCGGCGCCTCGGCTGCCAGATCGTTCACCAACTGCTGGATCGGGCCGGGGTCGAAGTGCCTGGCAACTGAAGTCGCCAGGGCTGCAAAGACCTGATTCACGTGGGCCTGTGCCTCGGCATCGGGGGCCGCGATGCGCGTCTTCTCGTCCTGGATCAGCTTATCAAGTTCCCCTCGTTTCGCGTCGAAGGTCTGAATCTCGGCAATCAGTTGCTCCGCTTCGACCTTCCGCTTTGCCTTCACGCGGGCACGCAGGCGGGCAATCTCGATCTCGCGGCGCGTGACCAGTTCCAGCAGGCGCAGTTCGATGGCAGCTGCCGAAGCAGAAACCGCCAGGCGTGTTTCGTCGCCTGCCAGCGCCACTTCGACCGCGGCAGGCCAGCCGGGAACGAGCGGATAGCGCGCCACCAGATCGGGGCCTCGCTTGAGGATCAGCACGCGCAGTGCACTCTCTACAGAGGGAACGACCAGCGCCCCGTCGCGGCCGGTCCGGCCCAGCGAGACGGGTTTGCTTGCCGCGGGACTATAGGCCAACACTTCCAGGCCCGAGACCGGCGGTGAAGTGCCGGCGGCCGCAGCGCCGACGACCTTGAACGTGGAGGGAAGTCCGGTGGCGGAAACACCCACGGCGATCCATTCTTCACGGGCGGCCAGCGGTTGGGCCAACGGATCGCGATAGTGGCTGTGCACACGGCAGGTGGCTAGCCCGCCGACGATTTTCTCGATGGTCAGGTAGGTCCAGGGGACCGCTTCTGAAGTTGCCAGTCGCGCGGCCGAACCGGGCGAGCGACGGACCACGCGGAACACATCGCCCACGTGCGCCGGAGCGAGGCTGGAATCGCGAGGCGTGAGATCCGCGCCGCGGATTCGCAGGAAAACGCGACCGGCGGTGCCTTCGGGTTTGGTCTCGGTCTTGGCGGCGGGGACGGCCGGATTCGCAGGTGCCGCAGCCTGGGTCGCGGTTGAGGGAAGTTCCACCCGACCCAGCGTGCCGCACGCTGCGTGAACTGCGGAAAACGCTGCGTGTCCAAGTCCACCGCGCGGAGCGGAGCGGACGATGGTCGGTCCCCAGGTGGCGGTGTGCGCATCCCACTCGCAGGCGCTGACTTTTTCGCCGGAAGGGTCGGCCGCTAAATGTAGAAGAATGACTTTGTCGAAGATCTCTTTTTCGGGCCCGTCCGGCGCAAGAGCCAGAGACTCGATGATTCGGGTGGCAGCGGGCGAGGCGGGGACGCGGTCTAGTCCCGCGCGTGCGGCGGTGGACAGTTCGCGAGGCGATTCAACCACATCGAGCTGCCAGACAGCGCCGGCCAACGACTGCGAGCGCGCGGCCAACTCGCGGGCCAGTTCAGCCCGTCGCGCGGGGGGCCATTCGGGCGAGGCCTCGGCCGACAGGAAGACTCGAATCCGATACGGCGCCAACGCCCAGGTGACCGGCGGCGCGGCAAGGGATGGCGCGCAGGCCCACGCAGCCAGCAGCCAGGCACTGGCGAGCAGGCATCGGTTCGGCACGCGCCGGATTAGTCGGCGGGAATCCAAGGCGGGCATTGCCACTTCTCCACATCTTGATAGAGCACCACCGGACGAGGCGCAAGGCCCGTCAGTGCTTTGCGGTACACACAGTGTTCGGCCATCTGCCACAAGGGAATCACGGCCGCTTCATCCTGAACCAGACGGTGCAGTTCTTGCAATTCGCGCTCCAGTGCGGCGGCGGTGCCGGCGGCCTCAGCCCGGCGCACGGCCAGATCGAGCCAGTCGCCGCAGCCTCCTGCCAGACCATCCGCCGCGAACAATCGCCGAGCGTCCGTCAGCGGCTCCATCGCGGGCCACTCGACATACAGCAGATCACAGTCGTCGGGAATGGTTCCTTCGGGCGTTTCCTTCAGCTCGACTTCCATACCCAGTCCGTTGGCATGTTTGCCGCTGAAACCCAGTTGCCGGCGGATCGCCACGCAGGCCTTGCGGGCGGCAGTGGTCGGCGGATGGGCCAGCACAATCCGCGGGGCGGGATCGTCGCTCTTGGCGGATGAGCGCTTCATGCCGGCCGCTTCGAAGGCCACGTTGGCCAACGCGACCGACATCTTGGGATCGCAGGGAAGGTCGGCCAGCTTGTCGTCATAACCGAAGCCGATGGGGAACGGGCCCGTCAGAATCTGCCCCAGGTCGGGCTTGTCTCCCACCAGCGAGTTAAGGATCTGAGGGCGATCGAGCCCGTAGGCAATGGCCCGACGGAAGGCCCGCTGCCGCGCCAGCGGTCGCTTGAGATTGGGCAGTAGAAAATGGACCGTTGGCGCGGCATAGCGCTCGACCGCCAGCGACTTCTGCTTGGCGGCCAGCGGCAGATCCCCCACGTCAATGCGGTCCAGCACCACGATTTCGCCGGCTGTCAGGGCCCGAAGCCCCATTCGCCCATCGAGAAACGATCGCTCGGCAACTTCGCGGGGGAGCTTGGTGAGCCGCGCGAGCGCCTCGGGCTGCACCACGAACCGCGACTGCGAATCGCCGCGCGCCTCTAATCGGAAGGGGCCAAGTGTGGGTCGGCCCGTGTTCGAACCGGGGGAGTAGTCCCAGGGAACCAGCGAGGTCTGCAGCAGGGCCTCGGCGCGGGGGCTGGCGTGCAGGAACTCGATCTCGGCTTGCGATGCCGTGGGCGTCGCGGCCTTGTTCGCCAAGTCGGCCCAGGCAGGCGAGAAGGCCAGGCTTTGCGGATCGGCCAGCGCGGCCAGCGTCGCGGCGATGTCGTAGCTGGAGAGTGGCTTGGCGGCTTGCGGCCCATCGGCTTTACCCCCCATCGACCACATCAACCCGTCGGCAAGTTCGATACGAAGCCCGGTCGGCTGCGGCGTCAGCGTGCCCAGCGGCGAAGCGTACTTCAATCGTCCATCGGCGAAAGCGATCGGTTCCACCAGACGACGATCGACCAGCCGCTGCTGCCGGCGGCCCGCCCAAGTGGGAAGCAGCGAAGGGGGGGCATCGGCTGCCGGTCCGCGCTCCAGGACTCCGACCACCAGCAGCGGATATTTGCCATGCACTTCGAGCAGCAGCTCCTTGGCTCCTTCGAGCATCGGCCAACGGCTCACGGCGATAGTGGCTTGCTGGTAAGCTTCCAACAGCTTGCCGTCGCTATTGTGCTTTTTAGCCAGCTCCATCGCCTGCGTGGCCTGCTTCGTGAACTCTTCCTGCCACTTCGTGGTGACCGCGCTGCCGGGATACTTTTCGGCCAAGCCGCGCAACATACGACGGGCCGACTGGTAGTTGCCCGCCTGCGCATGCTGGCCGATCAACAGATCGACGACCTTCAGATAGGTTTCTTCCAGCTTTTCGAACTTCGGATTGCGAGAATGGACCTCGCCCAGCAGCACAAGCGCCTGGTCGGGCTTCTTTTGATCGAGCCAATAGGTCGCTTCCTGGAAGAGGCACTTCTGATAGGCCGACGCGATGCCCGGGAACTCTTTGTCACGACGCTCCAGATACTGGAAGTACTCGTACGCTGCGTCGAACTTTTTGGCGGCGACCAGTTCGGCCGCTTCGGCTAGCACCAGTTCCTCGAACAGCTCGACGCTTTCAATATCGACCCAGGTCACTTCGTACTGCTGCGTCGGCTTGTCGTAGAGCCGCACATGCAGGCGGAAGTCGGGATCGCGCTCGCCTAGCGGGCGACGTTTTTTGAGCTGGTCGATGGGGCGCAGCTTCAAAACCTGCTTTTTCTCTTTCAGAATCATCCGATCAAACGGCTCGCCATCGATGATCCGCGCGGCTTGATCCTGCCCCTGGGCTGCCACGGCGCCAAATACGAGCGCAGCCCCCAGTGTGAATGCCAGTTGAGTAAGCGAGCGATGGTTCATGGCACGTTTTCGCGGTGAAGACACCAGGGAGTTCGAGCAGGCCAGTGATTCAGGGTGCGGCCGAAGCCGCGGCATTCTCGGCCGCTTTGGGTTTGAAGAGGGAGGCTGCGGTCACCGAAAGGACATGGACCGCGCCATCGCGACCTGTAACGACGACCTTGTCCGAGGCGACGACCGGCTGGCCTGCCAGAGGAAGACCGATCTCCATCGCCGAAAGCAACTCGCCCGTGTCGAGCTTCAGTCCCCAGACGGTGCCCGATTGACTGGCGAAGAGCACGTTCTCGGCTCCGACCTTCGTGGCGCCCGCAAGCGCTCCGTGCGGCAGGTCGATCTGCCACTTGGTCGTCGGCTCGCTCCCCACGGCGATCAGCCGCTCGCCCGCGGTAGCGACCAGGACCATCTCGCCCAGGCTGACGGGCCCCCAGGCGACGGGCGAATCCAACGGCACGGCGCCGGCGGGCTTCAAGTCGGCGCCAAAGGCCAGCAACTGCCCGCGTGCGTCGGCCCCCCAGACCAGATTGCCAGACGCAGCGAGCGGAGACGTGAGCGGAGACTCGAGCGCCGCTTCGGCGGCCACCTCGAGCTTGGTCTGGTTCACGGCGATGCGATAGATCTTCTCGTGTCCGTCGGAGATCACGAACTGGCCGGGGGCTGTCTCTGTCGGACCGCGCCAGTCGGGGAATTGTCCGGCCGAGAGTTTCGCCCAAAAGGGCTCGCCGACGGGGCCTTTTGTCGGATCGACAAGAAAGAGCGGGCCCCGTTGGATCGCGACCAGCAGGTGGTCGCCAGCACGGATCGGCGTCGAAGCCACTGGCCCCGGGAGGGAGATACGTCGCAATGACTTCGCATCGCCGGGTGTGAAGACCAGGATGGAGTCGGAACCGGGGCCGGGAAGGAAGACCGAATGCGTATCGTCCCAGGCCAGCAGGCTTCCTTCCAGGGGTCGCAATGCCGACTCCGCGGCAAGAGATGCGAGCACGGGGGACTCACCCGCCGTGAATACGCCCGAGGTGATCTCTTCCACTCCGCCCACGGGGTGTACGAGCGCCAGTTGCTCTCCCTTGGCCGAAAGGCCGGCGGGACCTGCCAGCGAGGCCAGGCGAACCTCGGCCGGCTTAGCGGTCAGATCCTCGGCCGATGTCGCCAGCGAGACCGCCAGCCCAGGCCAGCCACGCGGTCTGCGGACCAAGACCCATGGACTGTTCTTTCCTGAGCCGAGCGGTCGTGGTGCATCGACCAGTCGATCGCCAGGGAAAAAGCGGCGCGGAGTTCCTTCCCCCACCAACGGCAGCGTGTAGATGGAAAGACCTGCGCCGGCAACCCACAACTCGCGGCCGACCGAAGCCAGACTCACGGGCGGACCAGCCGGCAGTCCCAGCAGCGGCGACAGTGCCACCAACGGCTGATCTCCCTTGGCGGGATCGACGTCGCACCGCAGCACGTTCCCGTCGTCGGTCGCCAGGTAGAGGGTCTTGTCGACGGCCAGCGGTGCTCGCGAGAGATGCCCGGCCAGCCTGAGACTTTGCAGCGGTTTGAATTCGCGCCCCTTCTGAAAGACCCGCAGCGTTGTGGAGTTGACCTCTTCGTCCACGGCCAGGATGAGATAGTTGCCCATCAACAGGGGCGCCAGGTGGACCGTGCCCGGTTCGTGCCCGGTGGCGAAGGCCGCTTCGCACTTCCCCTCGCTCGAAAGGACGTACAGATTGGAGTGGTCGCCCAACTGGTAAACCCGGCCGGTCGATTCTTCCAGAGCGGGAGGAGCGGAAATCGGCTGCGGCAGAATCGTCTCGGCCTGCAGCGAGCCGCTCTTCAAATCGACGGTGTAGACGGCACCCCGTGTGGTGGGCACATAGGCCTGCGACTTGCCGATGGCTGGCGCAGCCACAATCCCTTCGATCGTTTGACGCCAGACGAGCTTGCCCGTGGCTTGCTCCAGCACCACCAGCCCGCCGGCGGCGCTGTCGACCAGCAACACGCGAGCGTCTTTGCCTTCACCCAAGAACACAGGGTCGACTTGCGGATCGAAGCCCAGGAACCGCCGCCAGACGACGGTCCCCTTCGCCAGGTCCACGCCATAGACGGTCCCCTCGCTGGGGGCTGCCACCACAGCGGGGAGCGCGCCGGCCGGAACCGTCGGCGATCCTCCCACGCGTGCTGCGAGAGAAAGAGACAGCGCGATGGGGCCCGTGGGATCTGCGCCGAGGGCCTTCTTGTCGAGCGGCTTATGTTCGACCGCGGCTGTGGCCGCATCGGCGACCAAGCGCATGGCGGCATCCAGGTCGCTGTGCGAAGCCAGCCGCGGATAACTGACCAGCAGTTTCGTGCGAAGATCGTAGGCCTGGGCCAGTTGCTTGGCTTCGGCCGCTGCCTTGATCTCTGCCACGGCTTTGGCTAGCGACTGGGCCAGTTGCAGGTCTTTCTCCAGGCGGAACATTTTGACTTCAACGGCCGGCATTCCTTGTTCGCGGCGGTCGGCCGGCGAGACGTGCTTTGCCACCAACGCCAGTGCTCGCTGGGCCTCTTCGAACATGGCGGGGGCTGTCTCGTGCTTTCGCGTGAAGGCCGTCGAAGCCCTCTCCGAGAGGTTCTGCGCGATCTTGGGAAGCGTGGCAGCTAGCGCCGCACGGGCGGCTTCGTTGCGGGCATCGGGCCCCAGCGACGTAAGCGACGCTTCCGCGGCACGCAGCGAGGCGGGCCAGTCGTTTGAAGCATCCAACGTGAGCAACAACTGCGACAGGGCTTTCTTCGCGCGCGCCTCGCCGACACGCGGGTCGCCGGGATACGACGACAGAAATTTCTGAAAGGACTCGTCGGCCTGTGCGTACTCTTTGTTCTGAAACTGTTGATTGGCCGACTGGAAACTGGCGTCGGCCGTGGGGAGCTTCATCAGAATAAACGTAACCAGAAGCACCGCGGCCAACGCCGCCAGACCGATTCCCGCCTTGCGGGCGGCAGGAGATTGGAGCGTCTTGCCCAACTTCTGGCCGAAGCCTGGTCCGGACTTTCCCTTGCGAGGTCGGGCGGGGACTGCTTTGGCCCCTCCCTTGGCATCCTTGGCGGTCGACTTCGCATCCTTGCCAGCGGACTTAGAGGGAGCTTGCGCGGCGGAACCGAGTGCGTCGTCGAATGAGGAGCTGTCGTCGCCGAGCGGCTCGAGACCATCGTCACCCAACGGTTCCAGTCCATCGTCTCCCAGCGGATCGACCGCACTCAGGCCGAAGTCGTCGTCGGCGGGCGGCTTGGATTTCTTCGGGTCGGCAGGTTTGCCAACTGGGGCTTTCCCCACGGGAGCCTTTGCCGGAGGCGATTTTGTCGCGGGCGCTGCGGGGGCAGGCTTTCCTGGTTTGGCGGGCAACTTGGCCGGCTTCTTGCCGTGGCCCGAGTCTTCCATCGGCGATAGGCCGATTTCGGCGCCATCCTCTTCGTCGTCGAGAAACGGATCGGGCTTCTTGACTGCGGGTGTCGCAGGCTTGGCAGGTGCTGGTTTGCCAGCGGGCTTGGCGGGCGTTTTGCCATGCCCTGCGTCATCCATCGGAGTCAGACCGAACTCGTCCTCTTCCACCGGTGCTGTAGGTTTTGCGGGGGCCGTCTTCGCCGGGGGAGATTTGGCCGCCGGCTTAGGGGCTGCCGCAGGGGCGGGCTTCGCGGGTTTGCCGTGTCCCCCATCGTCCATCGGCGCCAGGCCAAACTCGTCGTCTACCGGCGCCGGGGCGGGAGCTGACGGAGCTTTCGACTTCGCGGTCGCTGGTTTGGCCGGCGCGTGCGATCCTTCTTCCGGCGCAAGCCCAAACTCGTCGTCGAAATCAGCGGCGCCCGAGCTGTCGGCAACGGCGGTGATGGTGACCGGACCGATCTTGAGCCGATCCCCTTCTTCCAACGGGGCCTGATTGACGGGCTGACCGTTCACGTCGATCGTTTGCGCGGCCTTGGAAGCCATGGCCACGAAGCTGCCGTCGCGGAAGGCGATCCCCACGTGCACGGGCAAGACCCCTCGACCGGAGACAACGACGTCGGCCGACGAATCGGAGCCGATCTTCAGCGGCTTGGCCTTGTCGAGCGCCACGTTCTCTTCGTGCCCGTCGGCGTACTTGATGCGCAGTTGCATGAAACTCTAAGGCTCCGTGGTCGCCAGTTGGACTTGCGTAACTCCGCCCCGTCCCGCCGCCGCGACAACGCGCTCGACCGTGTCGTACAGGGCATCGCCCGAGGCTTCGATCATCACCTGCTGAGCCGAGCTGGCCCGCAATTCGGCAGCCACATCCTCGGGGCTCGCGACCGGTCTGCCTTGCACCAGGATCTTGTTGTCCCCTTCGATACGGATGGTCGCCGCGCCTCCTTGCCCGCTCCCGCGCACCACGGCGATGGCCGGACGCACGTAAGCCGGCGGCGCGACGGCGAAATACACTCCCACGCAGGCCGCCAGCGCCAAGAGCGCCAGCCCTGCGTCGATCGCGATCGCGGGAACTCCGCCGCCTGACCCGCGCGGCCGAGGTGGTTTGGGCGTCTTCACGGGAGTCGGCTTGTCCGTTGTGACCGAGGCTTTGGCATCGGTCGCTATCGCAGGTAGCTTGCTCGATGACGCCGGTTTGGTCGTCGTCTCGATTTCGTCGCTGATTTCGGGAAGCGATTCGTCCGCGCCAAGTTCGGCCTTGCCCAGATCGGTCGAGGAGCCAGTCTCGTCTTCGAGCAGCGAGCCCAGCCCTCCGCTCAGTTCGCCGGCCGGAGAGAGGTCATCGAGCCCTGACAGATCGACGCTCAGCCCGGCCACATCGTCGTTCCCCGGCAAGTCGGCGAACAGATCGGCGCTGACCGAGGAGGGGGCCTTGGCAGCAGGCGTCTTGGGCGGTGGTGGAGGGGGTGCAGCCGGCGGTGTGAAGCGCATCGGAGCGGGCTTGTCGGCCGGCTTCTCGGCTGCGGGCGTTTTACTGGACGGTGCGACGGACTTCGACGGGACCGCGGCAGGCTTTGCCGGGGTTGCCGGAGCGGATTTAGCCGGCTTTTCGGCAACGATAGGTTTGGGTGCGGTCGGCTGCGGAGAAGTCGGCTTAACGGGCGCGGCGGGCGGTTTGCTGGAAACCGGCGATGTCGGCACCGCGGGTTTGGGGGGCGCGGGCTTTGTCTCAGCGGCCGCCGGTTTCGAGGCAGAGGCCGGCTTCGAGGCAGGCGCCGGCTTGCTGCCCGCGGTGGCGGCGGCCGTGTAGGTGCCGCTGGCCTTAGCATCTTCTACGGTCGGAACCTTGAGCATCCCGCCACAGCCGCCGGGGCAGCTCATCACGACGCCGGCGTACTCGTCGGGGACGCGTACGGACTTTTCGCATTGATCGCAGCGAACTCGGATCGGCACGGAAAGACTCGCGGTTCAAGGTCAGGAGAGGGGGCATTCAAGATCACTCCGTTTGCTGTCGCAAAGGGGTGAACCGACACGGAAGGCCAGGGCATCAGGGCGAGTCCTTGGGGCAGACTCGCGATCGCTCGTTTCGTTGCAACGCGAGCGGATCCGACTCGGATAATGTCCGAACCTTCACGACTTACGGGGCGGACTCCAGCGGGGCCACATGGATTTGGAGATTTCGCTCGGCAGGAACCGTCTGCAGAACCAGTCGCCCCACACGATCAACTTCGCGCTGATGCACTCCCCCGGAAGCCTTGATCAACAAGCCGGTTTTCGAAGAATCGCCGATGGCCGAGGACAGTGCCTGCTTGAGTGACTCGTCGTCGGTCAGCGGATCCCCGACCACCCCATCTCCCAGATACACAACCGCCTGACCGTAATCGCTACCTTGAACCAACGACACCACCACCGTGGTCGCGGGATCGAATTTAGCGGCTGTCCGCGGCGCGGCGGGGTTGAGCAGGTAGATTCCCAGAGCGGCCACGACCAACACTCCACGAGCGGCCCGCACCAACAGTCGAAGCACAGGGGCAGGAGGCCCCAAGGGGGCGGCTTCTGGCGCAACAGGCGCAGACTCGCCGCTCGGCGACGCAGGCGCGTCGGACGCGGGGCCCAATTCATCCAGGTCATCGAGCGAACTGGGGGCGGGTGATTTTTTTTTGGCCGGAGCGGTCGCCATCTTCAAGAAACTGCCAAGGTGGGTCGCGGTGGGAGGGAATCGAGGGCTGCTCTCAGGATGCTGCTACTTGAACGGGGTCTGTTCCAGGACGAAGAAAGTAAAGCCATCGGCCGATGGCTTGGCGCCAAATCGAGTCCGCAGGATCTCACCGGGCTTCCGTTTCTCGAACTTCTCTTCCAGCGAGGCCAGGCGATTCTCAGTGCTCTCTGAATAGAAGTGCAGGATGATCTTTCCTCTGCCTTCGATTCCTGCCTTGGCCAGCAGGCTGCGGTCGGCTTCGGCAAAGTTGCCGCGGGTCCACGACATGTACAGTCGTTTTTCCTGATCAGCCGGACCTACGCGTTTGCCGGTCGTTTTCTGCGAAAGGTTGAACGCGTACTCGATCTGGCCGTTCTCGCCCAGCACGCCCAACTCGATGCCGAAGAAATCGAGCTGCTCGGCATAGGCCTGCTCGGTCAATCCTTCGGCGAAGAAGATCTGCCAGCGCTCGGAACGGGGGATCTCGCGCTCGACAACCGCTTCCGTGATCACCTCCGGGGCTTTGATGACCAGCGAGGGGTCGTCAAACACGCTTCCTCGATTGGCCAGGGCTCGGCTGGCCAACGCCAGGGCGCTGGCACTTTCGTCGCCGACTTCGGACCAGGTGGGCTGATCCGCAACACGCACCGGCGCGGCCCCGGCGGCGCCGGGACCGCCCGCGGCAACGAATTCGATCTGTGGAACGCCGCGTGGTTGCTGTGTTCGAGCGAAGGCCAGACTCAGGAAGGCGGCCCCCAATAACGCTCCCAGAAAACCAACTCCCAAGCCTAGCCAAGCTTGGGTGGATGTTTCCGCGGCCGGCCTGTTGGAAACAACGGCAGACGCGGGCTCACTCCCTGCGCCCGAGAGGGCGGTCGAAGGAGCTTCGGGTTCAGCGACGGTGGGTGTCATGAAAGTACGGCGATTACGAGGCAGAGCTCAAGTTGATTTCAGACTCGGGCACGATCACTTCCAATTCGGCATCGGGACGAATCGAGAGATACCAGGCCTTCCACTGCTCGATGGCTTTGGACCGCTCGTCGGCCGTGGGACGCAGTCCGGGTCCGATTCCGTCGAACTTGCGGCTGATGCCCCGCAACGCGTCGCGCGACTCACGCAGCACGTCGAAGTTCGCGTCGTTCAACAGGTGAATCAGCACCGGAACCTGGTCCAGATCGCGGCTGCGGCTGATGGCACGAATGGCTGCCAGTCGGGCGTCTCCCTTGCCGATCAGGGCCAACTTGGCCAGGGCCGGGCCATTTTCCTTCAGGACCGATGGCTCGCCGACATCGGCCAGATCATGCAGCCCTTCGACGGCCTTCTTGTAGTTGGGATGCTTGGGATTGGCGCACACGGCGAGCAGTTCCGTGGTGGTCCCGGCCAAGGGGGCCGCCACCACCTGACCGGCTCTCAACCGCACATCGTTCACGGCCGGCAGACCGCGGCCACCCACCATCACGCCAGCCTCGAATTTGGCAAAGCTGGACTTCTCCAGGCTCTTCTTGGTCGAACGGAGCAGGAAGAGAATGCCGAAGCAGGTGTCGGCCACTTCCTTCGACTGGCTCTCCCAACTTCCGTTCACGTTTTGAGTGCGAAGCAGGAACCGCGCCCCCTGCTCGTACCAACGGGGCGACTTGTCGAGTTCTTTCTTCCGCATCTCGGCCTCGCGAAGGCTCTCGTAGCGCTCCAGAGCATAGAGATAGTAGTGCAGCCAGCCCGAGGGCTTGTCGATGGTGAAGTTCTTGTTCATCCAGGCGTCGCCCGACGACTGGGTGCGGGTGAAGAACTTCTCGTCGATCTGGGTCTTTAGCCGGGCCTTGCGTTCTTCGGGATTCTCGAACGGCTTCAGCGCGGCGGGGGTGTCGTCCATCGCGGGCTTCTTGAGTTCGCTCAGGCCCACGCGGTCTTTGATGATGTACAGCGAGCCCATGGCAGCGGCCGTCATACTGTGGCTCGAATTGTCTTGCTTGGTTCGAGCCTCGAAGTTGTTGGCCGGATGCCCTTGGTAGCCGAAACCGCCATCGAGCCCTTGAGTCAGCAGCACCCAGGCTGCGGCACGATCCCAAACCTGGGGAGGAGTCGGCACGCCGGCCTGGTCCTCAGCCTCCCACATTCCCAGCACCGCGTACTGGGTCATGGAGGTGTCGCACGTGGCGGCATGATTTCCTGCAGGATACCCCCAGGCGCCATGATTCTTCTGCCGACGATGCAGGGACTTCACCAGGGCTTCAATGTCCTGGCGATATTCCGAGGGATCGAGGGCACAGAGAAACAGAATGGCCACGCCCGTCGGATAGATGTTGTCGTTGAGCTGCTCGGCGTTCTTGGCGATCCCTCGGACGGAGTCGAGAGCTTCCTTGATTTTGGGGTGCGTTTTGTCGGCGCCAAACTTACAGAAGGTCAGCCCCACCAAAGCTCGATGCCCCATGTCACCCGCGGCGGTCCCCTCTAGAAAGGTGATCCCGCGTTGAATAGCGGCTTTCACTTCCGGACTGTCGGGCTCAATGGCGCGAGCAGAGGAAGGAAGTATCGTCCCGAGAAGGGCGAGCACTGCGAGTTGAAACAAGGGAGAACGCACAAGTGGGGTGCTCATAGAAATCTCCCAGGAACGTGTGCTCGATGAAACCGACTCAACCAACGGAGGGGTGATGCCAGCAGACTGGTGAAAAATTGAGCGCGCGGGGGAGCGCTGGTTGGATCGTAGTGGGCAAATCCGGGAGTGTCAAACTTTTTCCGAACTTGGAAGTCGTTTGGTCAACGCGGGTTGATGCGTTCAGTCGGGCCGGCTTTTTCACGCACTTCGCGATCTGCCCAGGTGTACGAAAACGCAGCATCTCCGCACAAGCGATCGACTGCCGAAGAGATGCGACTTCCTGCCAAGGGATCGGAAGAGGTCCAGACGCCCCTAAGTTTTCGAAAAGGTTGACTTCTCGCGATTTCTTCTCGTTCTATTCACCACATCAGCGTGACATTCTAGACCACCAGGGATAGAATCCAGGCACACGTGGGTCGGCCGGAGGGATGCTGCGCGCACCAGCAAATGCGCGAGCTTTTGACCCACGCGGGCGCTGTAAGGAGACTTGGGGAATGCGTCAGAGAATGAAAATTCTCGTCTTGGGGGATAGTGTGACCGCTGGATGCACATTCAGCGGCACGACCTCATCCACATGCTACGTCGAACGTCTGCGCGCCCACCTGGACGCGGTCGCTCTCGATGTGGAAGTGGTGGCCAGCGCGCTCGAGGGGATCGACACGGGTTATGCAGTCAAGCGGTTCAGTCGCATGGTCACGGTTCACGAGCCAGACTTGGTGCTGGTGATGCTGGGCCTGAACGACGCGTTGCCCCCCGGGCAGCGCGAACCCGCCTCGCCTGACACCTACCGTCAGAATCTGCTGGGCCTTGTCGACCGCATCCTGGCGATCGATGCCCGCCCGATTCTGGTCACGCCGAATCCTCGTCCGGCGCTGCTGACCGATGCTTCACCCGATGGCGCACGGGATGAACCCAACCGTCTGATGACGCCCTATGCGGTCGCTGTGCGCGAAGTGGCCGATCACTATCAGATTCCCTGTGTCGACATCTACGAGCGATTCGTCGCCGCTGGCGGTTTGACGTTGCTTGTCCCCGATGGCACGCATCCGAATCCTGTGGGACACGCCTTGATCGCGCAGGCCTTGGCCGACCTGATCATTCCGATGCTGGGCGGCGTCGTCCCCCACGAATCGTCGGCACCTTCCGAAGCGAGCGCGCCTGCCGACCAATCCGAGCCAGTCATCGCAGGCGGCTAGCTTGCCCGATTCCAGGCGTGTACGCTGCAAAAGCTTCGTTGGCCCGCACCCTTTCCATGTCTCGTTGGAGCTGTCTCGCATGCCCACGTTCCAATGTCGATTTTTTGCTCGTCGCGGGCTCCCGCTGTTTCTGATCGTGGCCACGGCTTGCCTGGCGATCAGCGTGACCCCCGTCCGTGGCCAGGCGGGCAAAGATGTCAAGATTGAAGTCCTGGTCGAGAAGTACGAGGAGACCGGCAAGCAGATGGAACGCCGCGAGGTCTACCGCGACGCCAAGGGCAAGGCCATTAATCATGGCAAGTACACTTTCTGGTTTCCCAACGGAAACAAGTCGTACGAAGTGACCTACGTCGATGACAAACGCGACGGCAAGCAGATCAACTACCACTTCACCGGCAGCAAGAGCAGCGAGCAATTTTTCGACAAGGGCAAGCAGGTAGGCAAAGAGCCCTGGTGGGATGAGTCGGGCGTGATGTACCGCGAGTTCGAGTACGCCGAAGACACCCCTGACGGCACCTGGACCTGGTGGTATCCGGCCAAGGAAGGGGCCAAGCCGCAGAAGGTCTGCGAGCAGCACTGGAAGCAAGGCGCCAAGGAAGGTCTGTGGACCTGGTGGTACGAAAACGGCCAAAAGGGAGTCGAGGGGCAGTACCACGATCACAAGCAGCATGGGGAATGGAAGTACTGGGACAAAGACGGCAAGCTAACGGAAACTCGCGAGTACCACGCGGGCGAGTTGGCCAAGCCGGCTAAATAGTTCTCTCCACCTAACCGCGAGCTTCTCCCGCATGACTTCCGACGACCGCCCCGCGCCTGCCGCTGAAACAGATCCCGCCGCAGCCGGGCCAGCCCGCGTTGCCGCAGTCTATACTCCGTCGTTGGTCGCCGTGATCTTGGCCGCCGTCCTAGCTTTCTACCTGGGAGTCCGCACCGGTCGACGCATGGAGCACGCCAAGCTGCCCTCGGATGACTCATTGGTCGCAGCCGAAACCGCACCCATCGGCGACACCAGCGGCACGGCCAAGTCAGCCGATGGCACCGTCTATCGCGATGCTTTCCGCGATCTTCCGGTTCGCACCGCCGATCCGCTCAAGGGGCTCGACGACCGCATCAAGGCGGCCATGAAAGAGTGGGAAGTGCCCGGCGTTGCAGTGGCAATCGTCAAAGACGACGCGGTTGTTTATTCCAAAGGCTTTGGCGTCGTGAAGCTCGGAGATGCCAAACCGGTCGATGCCAACACGCTATTCGGTATTGCCAGCACGACCAAGGGCTTTACCACGGCGCTAGCCGCGATGTTGGTCGACGAGGGCAAGCTGGGCTGGGACGACTCCATCGCCCGGCATCTACCCGACCTTGAGTTGCACGAGCCGCTCTCAGTTCGCGAGGTGACGCTGCGCGACGTGCTATGCCACCGCGTCGGTCTGCCCCGTGCCGACGAAATCTGGGCCGGCACCGGTCAGTCGCGAGAAGAGGTGCTGAAGAAGCTCGCTCAGGTGCGCCCCAAATGGCCTCTTCGCACGCAGTTCGCCTATAACAACGTTCTGTATCTGGCTGCCGGCGAAGCCATCGCCCATGCCGGCGGAGGGAGCTGGGACGAGCTGATCCGCATGCGGATCTTCGAACCGCTGGGCATGAAGGCCAGTCATACCAGCACCGCGGTTCTGCTGGATGCCAAGGGGAACGTCGCTAGTGGGCATGATCTGGTCGCGGGTAAGCTGGCGTCGATCCCGGCCAAGAATCTCGACAACTGCGCTCCGGCCACGGGCATCGTTTCCAATGTCGCTGACATGGCCCAATGGGTCCGCTTTCAGCTGGCCAGCGGAGTCCGCGGCGACAAGGCCCTGATCCAACCCAGCACGGCCTACACCCTGACCGATCCGCAGATCGTCATCCCGGAGAGCGACAACCTCTCGAAGTTGTACCCCGAGAAGAATTACTCGGCCTATGCCATGGGTTGGATTGTGCAGGATTATCGCAATCGTCGCGTGGTACAGCATCCCGGCAATGCCAATGGCATGCGTTCTCTGGTGGCCTTGATTCCCGAGGAGCGTCTGGGCATCGTCGTGCTGGCCAATCGCGAACTCAGCCCGCTGCCGATGGCCGTTATGTACGACATCTTCGATGCGTACCTGGGAAAGCCGTCGGCCGATCGCGTGGCCGCCCGCTCGCGAGCCATGAAGGACTTTGTCGAGAGCCGTCCTCTGGCCAACCGCGGCCTCGAACTGCTCCGCGCCGGCAAGATGGCTGACGCACTGGCCAGCTTCGATCAGGCGATCCGCAAGGATCCGCTCAATGCGCTCATCTATCACAGTCGCGGTGTCGCCCGAGCAGCAACGCGCAACTTCGATGGAGCGATCGCCGACTACTCGCAGGCCTTGCGGCTCGATCCGCTGACTCCCAAAGTCTTCTCGGACCGCGCGTTGGCCCGCATCAATCGCGGAGACCAGGCCGGCGGACTTGCTGACGCGACCAAAGCGTTAGAGCTTGATCCGGAACTGGCCGAGGCCTACAACAACCGCGCGCTGGCCCTCAAGGGACTCGATCGCCTGGACGAAGCTGTGGCCGACGCCAGCCGGGCGATCGAGATGAATCCCAAGCTTGCCGGCGCGTACGCGATCCGCGGACTGGCCTACTTGAAGCAAGGCAAAGACGAACTCGCCGACAAGGATTTCGGCGAATGCCTGAAGATCCAGCCCGCCATGAAGGCCCCCTTGGACCGCGAAGCGACCGCCATAATCGAGGCACGCTCGAAGTAGCGAGTAAGTAGCAGGCACACTCCGTGTGCCGTCCGCCAGCGCTCTCCGCAGTGCTGCGTCGCACCTGAGCGGCATGGCGCTAGCCGCCGGTAGTACACGGATCGAGCATCCCTTGGGCATTCGTTCCCATCGGCGGCGGGCTCGAACGTCCAACTCGCTTGCGATTGAGAGAGCGAAACCTGGGGCCACCGGCGGCTAGCGCCGTGCCGCTCAGTTCGCGTCGCTGACAGTTAGAGAGGCTTCAGGCGGACGGCACACGGCGTGTGCCTGCTACTTTAGGCCCCTGGCACTTTACGCCTTGCCGGCGCACAACCTTCTTTCGCCTGCACTTCTCTTCCCCTACCATGGAACCGCTTCGCCAGGTCGCAAGCAGCGGCCTCGGCCGGCGCGCGTTCCTAACATCCCGTCGTCTCCTATACGCCACCTACGCCAATGCCAACTGTCGTCATCTTCGGCGCCTCGGGCGATCTGACCAGCCGCAAGCTCATTCCGGCGCTCTACGAACTGGCCCGCAAAAAGCGGCTCCCTCCCAACACGCGTATCGTGGGGAGTGCTCGCAGCAAGTTCACGCATGAGGAGTTTCGCAAGTCGCTGACCGAGTCGACCGCCAAGTTCGCGGGCAAGGAGTTCGAGCGGGAAGTCTGGGATGCCTTCGTCCCAAACATCTACTACCACTCGGGCGATATTGGAACCGCGGACGACTATCAGGCGCTCAAGAAGCTGCTGGACGAAATCGAAGGCCCGCCGCCCCATACGCGGATCTATTACCTGTCGACCTCGCCGAAGCTGTACGAGACGGCCATCAATTTTCTGGGCTCCAGCGGCCTGGCTGATGAAGCGGGGGGTAGCCGGCGGATCGTGATCGAGAAGCCCTTCGGTACCGATCTCCCCTCGGCGATGCACCTGAACGAGGTCGTGCACAAGGTCTTTACGGAGCGGCAGGTCTACCGCATCGATCACTACCTGGGCAAAGAGACGGTGCAGAACCTGCTGGTGCTGCGGTTCGCCAACGCCATCTTCGAGCCCCTGTGGAATCGTCACTACATCAACCACGTGCAGATCACCGCGGCCGAAGAGGTGCTGGTCGGCCGGCGTGCCGGCTACTACGACACGGCCGGCGTGATGCGCGACATGTTCCAGAATCATCTGTTGCAGCTGATGATGATCTCGGCCATGGAGGCCCCACTGAAGTTCGAGGCCGACGCAGTCCGCAACGAGAAGGTCAAGGTGCTGCAGGCCATCCGCCCGATGACGCCCGAGCAGATTGCGGTGCAGACTATCCGCGGCCAGTACAAGGACTACCACAAGGAAGAGGGAGTGCCGGCCGGAAGCCAGACTGCGACCTTCGCCGCCGTAAAGCTGTACGTCGACAACTGGCGCTGGCAGGGCGTCCCCTTCTATCTGCGCAGCGGCAAGGGGATGTCGTGCCGCACCACGCAGATCGTCATCCAGTTCCGCCAGGCCCCCCACATGATGTTCGGCAAGAACTACGCCGATCTCGACGACGCCAACCAACTGGTGATTCAGATCCAGCCCGCCGAAGGCGTGCAGCTTCACTTTCTCACCAAGGTCCCCGACGCGGGCATGAACCTCCGCATGACCGACCTCGAGTTCCGCTTCGACAAGACCTTCAACGGCGTCCTGCCCGAGGCTTACGAACGGCTGCTGCTCGACGCGCTGCAAGGCGATCCCAGCCTGTTCGCCCGGGCGGACGAAGTCGAAGGCTGCTGGTCGATCATCGATCCCATCCTGGCTGCGTGGAAAGAACGCAATCAGCCGGAACTGGCTCTGTACGAGCCGGGTCTGTGGGGTCCCACTTGCGCGGTCGAATGGATGGAACGCCAGGGCCGACGATGGTTCGATACGTGTCCGGTTCTCTCGTAGGGTGACTGTGCGTGCTTTGCCCCAAAGGGGCGAGATTCGATAGCCCAGGCCGAAGGCCTGAGGTTGGGCAATAGCGTCAACAAAGCCCCAACGGGGCGAGACTGGCCTCGCGAAGCCGATAGGTCCCGCCCCTTCAGGGCTGCTACTCTGTGTGGCTCGGTGACCCAGGCCTGCGGCCTGGGCTATCGAATCTCGTCCCTTCGGGACTTTTGGCGACTTGCCGGGGTCCGCCGAGCTTGTAGGGTGGGCAGAGTGAAACGATGCCCACCGCTGCGGCTCGCGAACGTTGCCCCGAAGGCGGAGTAGATCAGAAGGGACGCGGGACTGAGATTACTGGCCAGAGCGGTGGGCCTCGCGGCCCTCTGCCCACCCTACTTTCAACACAGGCTATCATGACACGACTTCAACGCATGGCCCTGGTGGCTCTCTTTGCCCTTGCTTTCATGGTCCCGGCCGTGGCCGCGCCGACACCCGTGCCGGCCACCAAGACCTGGAGCGGATCGGTCGAAAACGCCGAGTTGCAGAAGCTCGCCCCTGAAGGGAGCGTGCTGGTCAAAGCCGAGGATTTTGAGAAGCTCGTCAAAGCCTGGAAGGTCGCCGACAAGGCCCCGCCGGTCGACTTCGACAAGGAGTTGGTGCTGGTGGCCACCAGTGTCGGCAGCAGGCTGAGCCTTAAGGCAATGCTCGACGAAAAAGGTGACCTGACCGCGCTGGGGCTAGGCACGCGCGACTTCGGCCCCGGCTTTCGCTATGTCATCATCACCGTCCCCCGGGCGGGGGTGAAGACCGTCAACGGCAAGCCGCTTCCGCAATAGCGCTGCGATTCATCCGCGACTGACGATTCGGTAACTTGGTTGCGAAACGGCCGGCACAACGGTCTACTAGCCATCTTGCGAGCCCGTGGGGTCGACACTTCTCGCCCGAGTCCTGATACCGTCTGGGTTGGAGCCGTTCATGTCGTTTGTGTTCCGTTCTCGATTGTTCCTGGCCGCGGTCGTCTTGGTTCTGCTGCCTGCAACCGCTCGCGGCGACGCACTAGATCGCATCAAAGAGCGCGGCACCTTCATCTACGGCGCGGATACCGCAGGGGGCGGGCCCTTCATCTTTCCCAATCCCGAAAAGGAAGGGGAGATTCTGGGCTTCGAAGTCGAACTGGCCGAACTGATCGCTGGCGAATTGAGCAAGCAACTGGGTGTGCCGATTAAGGCGCAGTTTCAGCAGGGCGACTGGGACACCCTGCCCGGGCTGGCCGATCGCGGCACGATTGATGTTGCCTTGAATGGTTTCGAACTGACTCCCGAGCACGCCCGCGACTACCGCTGCTCGCGCCCTTACTACCTCTATGGGCTGCAACTGGTCTCGAAGCACGACGGCGCTATCTCGAGTTGGGATGACCTGGCGCTGAAGTCGGGCAAGAAGCCGCTCAAGATTGGCGTGCTGGGGAGCTCGCAGGCCGAGTTCTACATGCGGAACACTAAGGGAGAGCACGCAGGCTTCAATGTCGAGGTCATTCCCTATCAAGGCAATGCCGAGGCCATGGAGCAGGTGCAGGACGGACTTTTGGACGGCGTCGTGCAGGACGACTGCATCGCCCCCTACTATTTTATCCGCACCACGCGTTTCCCTAAGCTGAAGCTCGTCGGTCTGCCGGTCCGGCCGGGATATTACGTGGGGCTCTTCAGCAAGAGCGAAGAGCGCCTGGCCAAGGCGGTCGACGATGCGATCGGCCACCTGATCGCCGACGGCCGACTGCGGGCCCTATACGCCCGGTGGGACTTGGCCGGCAGCATTCAGGAGCTCTCGCTGCGGCATGTGTCTGAGGTTCCTCCCGCCCCGCATGACAGTGCCTGGCACCTGATCTTCGTCCATCTGCCTACGCTGCTGAGAGCGGCCGGCATGACGGTCTTTCTGTCCGTGGTGTCGATGCCACTGGCGATTATCATTGGAATTACGGTGGCGATCGGTCGGCTCTATGGCCCGTGGTACATTGCCAAGCCGCTGGGGCTCTACGTCGAAGTATTGCGCGGCACACCTTTAATGCTGCAGTTGTACGCCATCTTTTTCCTGCTCCCCAAGATCGGCGTGGTGGTCCATCCGCTGCTGGCCGCCATTGCCGGGCTGGCGATTAACTACTCGGCGTACGAGGCCGAGATTTACCGCGCTGGCCTGCAGGCGATTTCCCGCGGGCAGATGGAAGCAGCCCTGTCGCTAGGCATGACCAAGTTCCAGGCTATCTGGCGGATCATTCTGCCGCAGGCCTTCCGCATTGTGATCCCGCCCGTCACCAACGACTTTATCGCCCTGTTCAAGGACACGTCGGTCTGCTCGGTGGTCACCGTGATGGAACTGACCAAGCAGTACTCGGTGCTGGCCCTGAGCACCGGGGCGGTTATTGAGATGGCCTCGATCACGGCCGTGCTCTATATGCTGATGAGCTACCCACTGTCGCTGTTCGCGGCCTGGAACGAACGCCGGCTGCAAGGACACGCGGTGGGACATCACCACTAGGAGCGGGGCGAATGGCAGCCGGGAGCGCAAAATCCGGACGACGAGCAATCGAACAGATCAGCCGCTGGATCCAGTTAATCCAGAAATCACAGGCTTGGGACTGAGGGCTGCGTTTCTCTGCTGGATGGACAAGGCATTGCCAATCGCGGCTCCTTGGGCGGTATTGTCGAAGATACACCACACCGCGTCCGCTTCTTTTGCGGCCGAATGAATTTTTTCATGCAGGTCGGCTAATGCCGCTTCGTCGTAGTTGGAGTAGTACATGTGCGGCGATCCGTGCCAACGAAAGTAGGCGATCGAACGAGAGCCGCCGGGCACGGATGCCGACGCAATCAAGCTCGGATCCGCGGCGACTCTTCCAATCTGGTGCTTGCGAAGCAAATTTTCGGCCTCAGGCGTGAACCAGGTCGCGTGACGCGGCTCGCAGACGATCGCACCCTCACTCTGCGAACGGAACAGCTTAAAGAAAGCCTGAGCAGTCGCCTTCGAGTACTCCAGGCTGGGTGGCAACTGCACCAGCACGGGTCCTCGCTTGTCACCCAGGCCTTCGATCTCGCTTAGGAACCTGGTTAGCTCCTTTTCAACTCCCACGAGACGCCGCTCGTGGGTGATCTGCTTCGGCAACTTCGTCGCGAATCGAAATGCACCAGGCATTGATCGACGGCATGAAACGTCGAGGCATACCGCTCGAGGTGAGTCCCCTCGCGAGCGAAGGCCCCAGCGACATCCCGACTGAGGCTCCATCCCGCGCAGCCGACATAGAGCGTCATGAGCGATCGGCCAGCATCGTGTTCACGGATTGACCAGTACGACTGCAGATCGGGCACCTTTCACTTAGGAGCTGACCGATCCCCCTTGTCGCCTTGCCCGGGCTTTGCACTCTTCTTGGCTTTCTTGCGCTGATCCTGCGAAAGGGCGCGACTTTGGTCGTCGGACTCGTGAAACTCGCCTTTTTCGTTCCGGCGGACGTAGCGTTTGTCGGTGCCGGTGTCGATCAGTTCGCGTTTGGCGGCTTTCTTCTTCTTGGCCATGGCTAATCTCGCTTGCAGTGCTTAGGGGTAAAGGTCGCCTCGTCAGCCGCCCTGAAAGGCAATTCCCATACCGCACCGCGGCGATGACTACTGAATAGGTGCGCAACAAAAAAGCCGCCCTCTGAACTTCAGAGGGCGGCTTCGATTTTCAGCAAACTTGAGATCCGAGAAACTAGATTCGCTTGGGCACCGGAGCCTTGGGCTTCATCAGCTTCTTGGCGGCGTCGTTCGGGTTGGCAGCAACACCGTTGCCATCGCCGGCCATGTCTTTCTTGGCCTGGACTCCCGTGTACGACTCCTTCAATTCCCAGCCGAGCGGGGTCTCCAACTCGCGAGCGGCCAGATAGGCCCACGGCGTGCCGGCATGCTCTTTCACAACCCGCTCCAGATAGGTCTTGGCCTGTTCAGCCTGCTTGGCCAGGATCGACCCCGTGGTGATCTTGTCCGAGTGAACCAACTCCCAGGTGTCGTTCTTTTCGTTCTCGAACTTCACACCGCGCTTCAGCTCGGCAAGCATGGCGTTGTAGCCATCCGTCCGAACCTTGGCAGCCAGCGAACGGCCAATGGCCAAATCGTAACCGGCCTGCCAGCGAGGCTGGGTGACCTTGGCCCGATCGGACTCGCCGATCTTCAGGGCGTCATACATCGCATTGACCTTGGGCTCGAGGACGGCAGCCACCTTCTGGGCTTCGTCGAGCATGGTCTTGAACTCGCCAGGGCCTTCGTAAGGGAAGGTCGAGCGAGGATTGTCCATGGCTCCGGTCCAAGCAATCTTGGCAGCCTGGTTCAACGCGGCGCGAGCCTTGTTGGTCGCCAGCAACTGGCCGTATTCCTTGTTGGTGACATAGTCCGGGGCGTAGGCCCGCATGATGGACGGATCGAAGAACTTGTCCAAGCGAGCCTGGAGGTTTTCGGTGTACTTGGCCCCGGCTTGATTCTTCGCCCGAGCTTCAGCACTCTTACCCGCATGGACAGCGAAGTAGATACCGCCTGTTTCATAGCACAGACGGGTCAGGTGGAAAGGCCCGAAGCCCGAGTCGATCAGGTCGGGGTCGACCCCATCGTTCTGCTTCTTGGGGGCTCCCCAGAAAGCCAGCTTCACGGCCTCGGCACCGACCGATTCAGGTCCCTGACGGATGGGGATCCAGTCGGTCGTCATTTCGTACTTGGGATCGGTGTTCGTGAAGCGGACCGGGGCCTCTTCGCGGCCGAACGGGGCGGGGACACCGACCACGTAAACGGGCATTTCGTAGCGACGGACCACATTCAGGGTGTCTTCGATGGCGCCGGCGTCGTCGGCGGCTTCATCCGTGACCACCACGATCATCACGTTGCGGCCCTGCTGACGATGCGTCAGGTGCTTCTCGCCAGCCTGCTTGATGGCCGTGAAGGTCATCTCGATGCCAGACTCGTCGTCCTTCACCCCAGCAACCGCCGCACTGATGTCGTCGAAGTTGTCGGTCGGCTCCTTGGTCAACATGGTCGTCTGCGGCGTGCCGCCGAAGGACATGACCGAGGTCAACAAAGGCTTGGTCGTCTTGTCGTACTTCTTGAAGGTCTTGTTGCCGCTGGTTTCCAGCACGCCCAACTCTTCGTAAATCTTCTTGAAGCGGCCGTTAATCTCTTCACGCTGAGTCTTCATGCTCGGCGAGGCGTCGAACACCCACACCACCAAGGTGCGGCGCTGTTCAAGCGATTGCAGAATCTCGTAGGTGATGCGGTCCACGGCCCCGCTGGCGCCTGTGGCCCCAACGCCGGTCGCACCCTTCACTCGCACATTGTTGCTGACCTGAGGGCTGGTGGAGATGTTGTTCTGAATCTCCATGTTCTCGGTGGCGAACTCCGAGGTGATCTGCGGAGTCTCGACCTGCGAGACCTCCGAGAAATTCTCGGCCTGAGCCAAGGCCATGGCAACGCCGTTGTTGCTGTTGGCGCCAACTTCAGTCGCTTCCTCTTCCGAGAAGTAGACTTCGTCGATCACCGGCTCGATAACTTCCTTTTCGTCCTGCGGATCAGCGCTCACCATCAGCGTGACGGGCCTGTCCGGCATTGCCAACAAAATCAGGGCCAGACCTACCAGCACGCACAAGTGGAATCCCAGGCTGATCATCCACGCGCCGGCATCGCCGTCGAACGGGGTGTCTTCGTCACCCGTCCAGTTCTGCCACCACTCTTGTAGAGAGCGAACCATTTCGAGGGCTCCTTCTTTCTTGCCGGTCTTTGGCTCGTCCTTGAGAACGAGCGTAATCAGGGGAGTGAGTCGAGCTAGCTAAGTTAAGGCCGCTGGGGCACGTCATTTACGCGAATCGAAGGCTATCCTAACAATCCTGAGCCCGGGTGCAATCAAATTGCGTGTGAGAAAACTCGTTACAGGAAAGTGAGTTATCGCGATTGGGCAGGTGTTTCGGCAGGCTCAGAACCTCTGTATCCACCCCCCTATACCGGTCTGACGGGGCAGGCGTCAGTGCGAATCCCGCAAGAAAAGTGGGAAAAAGTGATCCCCAACTCCAGTAAACCCATCGATTACATCGAAGTCATTTATCAGAAACAACTTACGGCCACTGCTGTGGGGCGATTTTTGTTTGGCAGGAACCCGGATTTTGAGCAATAGAAAACACCTTGCGTGTGCTGAATCGCACAGTGCGCCTACCTATGACTCATTCGTTTTGCGGATAGGCAGGCTTGGCCCCTGTTTCTTCCGCGAATTCGTTCCTTCTCGATCCAAGTGGGTTCGGCACAGCGTCTGCTGCCCAAGTAATGTGTGGCATGACTCTCCCACCAGCATTTCGCGAAAGCGAGGCGAGCGATGGAACGGTTCACACGAGACAGCCTGCGTCGCATCCTGGAAATCGAGACTTGGCCCTGTGTGACGATGTATCTTCCCACGGGACAGTCGGGACCGGCCATTAAGCAAGGTCTCATTCGGTTGAAGAACCTCTTGTCTCGCGCCGAGAAGACTCTGATTCAACGGGGGATTCGAGCTCAAGAGGCCCGCAAAGTTATTCAGCCGGCACTCGCCTTGCTGGATGCTCCGGCATTCTGGAATGATGGCTCGGCTGGATTGGCGATGGTCCTGACGACCGAGGGGATGCAAACCTGGCGAGTTCCGCTCCCCATGCCCGAAATGCTGGTCGTGAGCCGAAGGGTATGTGTGAAGCCCCTGTTGCCTTTGGTAACGGACAACCAGCCGTTCTTCCTGCTGGCGGCCAGCCAGAAGGGGGCCCGATTGCTGACGGGCGATCGCTGGGGGCTCGTGCCCCTGGAAGTCGACGCCATGCCCGCGGGCCTGCGAGACGCGCTGAATGGAGAGCCGCCACGAGCAGCCCTGCAAATTGCCAGTGGTGGGCGAGGCAAGCCCATGATCTATGGCGCTGTCGGAGAAACCGACACCCACAAAGAGGAGCTGCTGACCTGGTTCCGCATGATCGATCGGGCTCTGCACGATTTCCTGCGAGAGGGACGCGCCCCGCTACTCTTCGCGGGCGTCGAGTACCTGTTCCCGATTTTCGATAAGGCCTGCACTTATCCGCACCTCTTCTCCACCGCCGTGCACGGCAATCCCGATCACTTGAGCTTGCAGGCGTTGCACCGCAGGGCGACGGATCTACTGACGCCCCAGTGGCAGAATGCCATGCAACAGGACCGCGACCGCTTTGTGCGTCATATGGGAACGCGTCTTGTTTCGGCTTCGGTCGAAGACGTCGTGCGCGCTGCTTTTGAAGGACGCATCGAGGCGCTCTTCGTCGATCGCGACCACGCCTTGTGGGGCCGACTCGATCCCGAAACGGGCAAGGTCGATCTGACGACCGACGCCTTGAATGGCAGCGAAGATCTGCTGGACCGCGCGGCCTTCGAGACGTTGGCCCATCGAGGGCGAGTCTATGCGGTTGCCGGTTCGGAGGTACCGGGAGGGATCGCCCTGGCGGCCCAGTTCCGCTACGAAGAGCCGGAGGTGCCGGTCACCCAGGTGGTCGGTGCGTTTGCTTGAGTCTTGCGTTACGATCGGAGGGAGTCGTTGCGATGCGATTCCCTCTTTTTATTGGCGGATGTTGATGGCCGGCTTGTGGCTCTTGGACCTGACGTTGCCTTCCGCGGCCGAGAATGTGGCACTGGACGAAGCCTTGCTAGGGGAGGCGGAAGAGGCAGCCCAACCGCTGGAAACGCTGCGTCTTTGGGAGCCCCCCCAGGTCATGGCGGTTGTCGGACGCGGCAGTCGCACCCACGAGGATTTGCATCTAGATGCCTGCCACGAGCAAGGCGTCCCCGTGTTGCGCCGTACCTCGGGAGGGCTGAGCATCCTCACGGGCCCCGGCTGCCTGATGTACGCAGTAGTCTTGTCTCTGGAACTTCGCCCGCACCTGAAAGCCGTCGACGAAGCCCACGGCTTCGTGCTGGGGACCGTGTGCCGCGCGCTCGAACCGCTGGTGCCCGGCATCGCCCGCAAGGGGACGAGCGATTTGACCTTGGGGCCGCGGAAAGTCTCAGGCAACAGCCTGCAACTGAAGCGCCGCGCCCTGCTCTATCACGGGACGCTGCTGTACGACTTTCCGCTCGAATTGATCGAGAAGCTGCTGGCCATGCCGCCCCGTTCGCCGGAATACCGCGAGGGACGCGGCCATCGCGACTTTGTCGCCAACCTGCCGACCACCGCGCAGGCGATGCGAGCGGCTTTGGCCGAGGCCTGGCAAGCCCGCCAGCCGCGCACGGATTGGCCCGCCGAGCGGATGAAATCGCTGGTGGCCGAGCAATACAGCCAGGACGCTTGGAACCTGCGGCGCTGACGAGGCACCGAAGGGATCTTGGCTTCTACTTAAGGATCTTGTTTTCTACTTACGGTCCTTCATCGGCACGAACTGCCGTTCGGTCTTGCCCGTGTAGATCTGTCGCGGACGGCAGATCTTCAGTGAGCCGGCCTCCTGCATTTCTTTCCAATGGGCGATCCAACCCGGCAGGCGTCCCATGGCGAACAGCACCGTGAACATCGGCACGGGAATACCAATCAGCCGGTAGATTACGCCCGAGTAGAAGTCGACGTTGGGGTACAGCTTGCGCTCAACGAAGTACGGGTCTTTCAGCGCGACCGCTTCCAATTCCATGGCAATGTGGAAGAAGGGATCGACCACGTTCAGCTTCTTCAGCAGCTTGTCGCAGGTCCGCTTGATGATGGTGGCCCGCGGGTCGTAGCTCTTGTAGACGCGGTGGCCGAAGCCCATCAGTCGGAATCCGCTGTCTTTCTTCTTGGCCAGGTCGACGTACTTGCCGACGCCGGCACCGTCGCGCTTGATCGCTTCCAACATGGCCACCACGGCCTCGTTGGCCCCGCCGTGCAGGTGGCCCCACAGGGCGCAAATGCCGGCCGAAACCGAGGCAAACAGATTCGCGCCGCCGGAGCCGACCATGCGGACCGTGCTGGTGCTGCAGTTCTGTTCGTGATCTGCATGCACGATCAGCAGAAGGTTCAGAGCCTCGACAAAATCGGGATCGGCGACATACGGCTCGCTGGGAACCGAGAACATCATCCGCAGGAAGTTCTCGGTGTAGTGCAGGTCGTTCTGCGGATAGACGAACGGCTGGCCGATCGACTTCTTGTACGAATAGGCGGCAATGGTCGGAATCTTGGCGATCAGGCGGTGGATCGAGACCTCGACCAGCTTGGGATCGCGCGGGTTCAGCGAGTCCTGATAGAAGGTCGACATGGCGCCGACGACCGAGCTGAGGATGGCCATCGGATGGGCGTCGCGAGGGAAGCCGTTGTAGAACATCTTCATGTCCTCCTGCAGCAGCGTGTGCCGCCGGAGTGACTTGCGGAAGTTGTCCAGTTGCTCCTGGGTGGGCAACTCGCCGTACAACAGCAGGTAGCTCACCTCGATAAAGGTGCATTGCTCGCAGATGGTCTCGATCGGGTAGCCGCGATATCGCAGGATGCCCCGTTCGCCGTCGAGGAAGGTGATGGCGCTCTCGGTCGAGCCGGTGTTGCCGTAGCCTTCGTCCAGCGTGATATAGCCGGTGTCGGCGCGAAGCCGCGAGACGTCGATCCCTTTTTCTCCTTCCGAACCCACGACGACCGGGAGGGAGACTTCTTCGCCTTCGAGTTGCAACTTTACGGCATCGCCCATCGGGCACTCCTTGTACTCGAGCCTGCCCCGCCTGACACAGCGCTGGACACGCAGGGATTCTTGATCCTTGCCCTTTGCCAGAAAGAGTTCAGATCAACGGTGGGTATTCGACGGCGAGAATAGCTCTCTCCGGTGCCTGGTTTCGCGACTTTACGACCGCCTGGCCGCGAAGGCGAGTGCAGTGTAACCGCGCAGCAGGGGTTCTTCAATCTGCCGAAAACGTAAGGATCGCACGATAAAACTCGGTGCATTACAATTCGTTAAGACCGGTACAATCCGCGGGAATTCGTGGGCCAACTGCCCCCCCGAACGGCGAACCTGATCCTTGAGGATTCTTTCACCCTGGGAGTTTGATGGTGACCGAGAAAAAGCCCCCAAGGGTCGAAACGATCGATGACTACCTGGCAGGATTGAGCGAGGAGAAACGAACCGCGCTCGAGAACCTGCGCCGAACCATTCGCGCCGCGGCCCCCAAGGCCGAGGAGTGCATCAGTTACCAGTCGCCTGCCTTCCGACAGAACGGCATGCTGGTCTCCTTTGGCGCGGCGGCAAAGCACTGCGCCTTCTATCCGCTTAGCGCGACGACGGTCGAGGTCTTCAAGGACGAATTGCAGGCCTTTAGTACCAGTAAGGGAACGATCCGCTTTCAGCCCCAGAAGCCCCTGTCGGCGGCACTGGTAAAGAAGATCGTCAAGCAGCGAGTGGAGGAGAACGAGAAGATCCGAAAGAAAGCCAAGGGAGCGAAATGACCGAAGTCTCGGATCGCAACGACGGGAAACAAGTGCCGCCGCGGTTCTGGTGGTGGCCATGGGCCGCCTGCGTGGCATTCACCCCGGTCGCCGTCGCTCTCGCAGTCCTTTCGCATGGATGGGGGCATGGGGATGGAAGTGCCGACGACGTTCTGTTTCCGCTTCATCGCCCTCTAAGAATCTTAGTGGGGGAACTCCCCGCCGAACGCCTGATCTACTACTGTCAATTCGCTCTGTACGGAGTGCTTCTGTCCATTGCGGCCAGATACCGCAAATTGGCCCTCGGCGTGGGATGTCTAGCTTGCCTGCACTTGGCCTGTTATTTGGGACGAGACGGAATTAGCAAGCTCATCATCGAATGGCGGCCTTCCTAGAAACGCCCAAGGCCGCTCCGGAATGCGGAACGGCCTTGGCGCAATCAACCATCGATCACTGAGTCGACCGTCTCTACTCGGTCTTCAACTGGACGAGTCCGCTGCTGGTGATCCCCAGGCTGGCGCCGCCGCCGCCGTCTCCCTGGGTGACCTTCATCACGATCACGTTGCGGCCGGTCTTGAGCTTGGCTTTCGCTTTATCCTGCCCAAAGGCCAGCGCCCGGGTGGTGTCGTTGGTGTGCACCACTTCTCCGTTCACCCAGACCTTGGCACCATCGTCGCTGCCGATCAGCAGGCCGACTTCCTGATCCGACGGACTGTCGGCGTAGACCAGGAAGTAGTGCACGACGTTCGTGTTCCGCATCTTCTTTGAGTCGTCGTACTTTACCGTGTCGATCGAGGGGGCCTGGCCAGCGCTCTCTGCGTTCACCAGTTCCCACTTCACTTTCTTGCCGCCGACGCCGGCGAACTCTTCGGCCAGGTTCGGGGCCGCGACGGTCTTCTCGGGATCGAGTACCGCGGCCAGATTGCCCCCCTTGCGATCCAAGGGACCAAGCACGCGGAAGGCCCCCACGGCCTGAGTTCCTTCGGTAAGGGTCGTCAGATAGGCCAGCAGATCGGCCGCGTCCTGGGCGGTGACGTCTCGCAGCACCAACTCGGGCATCAGCGACTTCTCCTGCTTGGCCAGCGTGGCCACTTCCTTGCTGGGGACCCGGATCAACTGACCCTTGGCGTCCTTCAGCACGACTTGCTGATCGGTCTTCTCGACGAGGAACCCGGCGTGAACCTGGCCCCCTTCGGTCTCGAGAAGATAGGCGTAGTACTCTGGCGCGATGGCCTTCGACGGATCGAGGATCGTCTCCAGCAGCGTCTTCTTTTCGTACTTCTTGCCGATCTGGCTCAGGTCGGGGCCGATGCTCATGCCGACGCCCTGCACCATGTGGCAGCTTTTGCATTGAGCCGCGGTGCTCTGATGGAAGATCTGCGAGCCGCGCTTGGCGTCACCCTTCAAAGCCATGATGTCGTCGGCCTTGATCGCTTCACCGAGTCGCTTGGGGCGCTGATCGGCAGGCAGGAACTTTTCATACAGGATCCGTACGTTGTTATCCGGATGGCTGGTCGCTTTGGCGATCAGGTCCCCGGCCAGCTTCTCGCGCAGTCCCTTGGCTTCAATCATCTTCAGCAGGACCAAGGCACCGCCGGTGGTCCCCATCAGGCGGTCGGCCGTCTGGGTCTGAACATCGGCCGAGAACTTCTCGCCGGAGAGTACGTCCTTCAAGGTCTTTACATCCTGCAGATCGACCAGGGCGTTCAGCGCCGCCAGTCGGGTTGGCGGATCGTTCGAGGCCAACAGCCCACGCAGCGCGTCGGCCAGGCCTTGCGGCTTGAGAGTCACGGCCACGCTCAGGGCCTTCTGGCGAACCCCGATCGGCGTCGCCGCGTCGGTCGCCAGTTTCTGCACGTCGGCGCCTAGCGCGCCCAGGTTGTGGGTCGAGACCAGGTCGAGCGCGGCCAGTTGCAGCTCCTTGTCGGCCAGCAGCTCCTTGAGCGAAGCGGCCAGCTTGGCATCAGTAGCCAAAGTCTTCCACGAGCCCGACAGGTTGGCGTCGAGCTTTGAAAGGGCGAGTACGCGCAAGGCCGGCGGGGCCTTGGGATCGGCCGCCAGCTTCAGCACGCCTTCGCCCGCCTCGGGGGCGGCCACACCGCCAGCTGCTTCGAGCAGTGCTTTCCCGGTCGCTTCATCCACGCCGGTCTTAGACAGGCTGGCTGTCAGAAACGCGGCGGCCGCCTTCGGATCCAATACCTGCATCAGAGCCAGCTTGTCGGCCCCCAACTTGCCGTCTTTCTCGAGTCGGGTGTACAGATCGGCCTTTTTCTTGCCAGCCGCGATGTTGATCGCTTCCAACTGATAGCGGTCCTTGCCGTCGTACGTGCCGGCGATCTTAACGATCGTCTCAAAGGCCGCATCGCTGTCGAGCTTCGCGGCGGCCAGCAGCACTTCGCGGCGGACCTCCATCGAAGGATCTTCGGCCAGCGGCAGGATCTGACCGGCATACTCCGAACCGTGACGACGCAGAATCCGCACCGCCAAGGCCCGCATTTCGGTCTCTTGTCCCTTCAGTTGATCGACGACCGGCTTGCGGGCGTCGCCGCCGATGCGGTCCAGCACCCACAGGGCGCGGGCTCGGATGTTGTCGTCGTTGTCGGCCAACAGGGCCTTGAGCGCGGGGACGCTGGCTTGGCTCTCGGCCAGCAGCTTTTCGCGGGCCAGGAACTGCGTGGCCAGGTTGGGGTTCTTCAGGGCCTTTACCGCGTCGTCGACGTTGGCATACGGCCCGGCCTTGGGGGCCGAGAGCTTCTTGCCGGCAGGCTTCAGGGTGAAGATTCGCCCGCGATCCGGATCGTTGTAAGCGTGACCGCCGACGCCGCCGTCGTACCAGTCGGCGACGAACAGGCTGCCATCGGGAGCAGCGCAGACATCGTCGGGGCGGAAGTAATTGTCTCCGGCGGTGGTCAGTACATTTTCGCTGCTGGCCTTCATACCGAAGCCGGTCTTCTCATGGCGATAGATGCGGACTTCGCGCGGGCCGGCATCGCAGTGATAGGGAGCGTTCTTGTACTTCGCCCCGAAGGCATCTCCTTCGTAGAAGCACATGCCGCAAGGCGAGCCGAACCCGGTGACCAGCGTCCCCGGCACATGGCCCGGGATGTAGCCGCGAAAATGCCAAGTCTCGCGGAAAGGAAGGCCCGGGGCGAGACGATTGTTCACGTCCTTGATGCCGAACGGGGGACCGCCGAACCAGCCGTAGTCGCCCCCTTCCAGAATCCAACAGATGCGGACGCTCTGGTTGCCGTCGTTGTCGTTGTCGCTGACGTAGGCTTCGCCGTAGCTGCTGACGCAGATCTCGTACGGATTGCGGAAGTTAGTGGCCACGTTCTCGAGCTTGGTGCCGTCCAGTTCGCCGCGGATCATACCGCCCCATTTGAACTGGATGTGCGAACCGTCGACCCCTTTCACGTTGTAGCCCGTGTCGCCGTGCGACATCCACCACTTGTGATCGGGACCCAGCACGATGCTGTGGGCACCGTGGTCGTGGTTGTAGCCGCCAAAGCCGGTGAGCAGCTTGGTCGGGGGACCATCGGCCTTCAGGTCGCCGTCTTTGTCTTCATAAACCCACAGGTCGGGGCTGGTGGCCACATAGACCTTGGTGCCAGCCACGCAAACACTCATCGGTGCGAACAGGCCTTCCGCGAAGACCGTCACCTTGTCGGCCTTGCCATCGCCGTCGGTGTCTTCCAAAACCTTGATCTTGTCCTGGCCTGGCTTGTTGGCTGCCTTGCCGCGATAGAACTGGATCTCGGCCACCCAGACGCGGCCGGCACTGTCGATGTCGATCGCCGACGGATTGGTAATCATCGGCTCCGAGGCGAAGAGGCCGATCTCAAAACCCGGCGGAGCTTTGAGCGTGGCCAGCTCTTCTTCGGCCGGCTTCTGGGCCCAGGCGCTGGAGACCAGCGATGTGGCGAGCGTGACGGTCACGAGCGCGAGAGGGAGTCGCCAACGGGAATTCATCGCGAGGCGACGAATGGGTGCAAATTTCATCAGTGGATTCCTACGGGAAACAAAAGGCGCAAAAGCCGGTGGATGGCAAACCAGAAGGCAGGGCGGCGCATGAAAAGAGCACACTCTTCAAGACAGCACCGCGGGGCGGGACCAATATAGCACGGTGAATGCGTCGATTTCAAAGCGCCAGCAGACGCTCTTTTTGGCCAGACAACGAGTCACAAAGCCCTCCGGGAGCGAGACGAGGGATATTGCGGCACACATCGGAACGGTTACGGGGGCTGCGGTAAGTTTGCTGGCAACGCTTTCGCCAATCGCCGCTCAAGGCCGAGAGGATTTTGACTGACCAAAACCTCGCTCGTGGGTCGACAAATAGAGTGTCCGAGAAGTTTCCATCGCTAGCCTTAGTCGATAGGAAGGTACGCCGTGAGGATTCGAGAACTGGCAATCGCGTTTCTCCTGGCGATGGCGACGCGCGAGGCCTTCGCCGCAGAACCTTCCGTTATGCCGCCCAGTTCCGCGATTGAAGTCCCTGAAGGCGAAGCCGAGTTCGGCGCGTTTCCGATTTACGAACGGAACCAACCGGCGAGCCAAGCGGTGCGTCAGCCGAGCATGCGCGATCCTGGCCCCGATACCCCCGACTTTCCCGATAGCGCCTTCACGGTGAAGCCGGGCGTGGTGTATGTCGAGACCTCGATGGCCTACCTCTCGGCCAAGCGCCCCACCACCCGCGAGTACGCGACGCCCACACTGCTTCGCGTGGGCGTGACCGAGAAGCTGGAACTCAGATTCTCGACGGTAGGTTATCTGCAAGAGAACGGCCCCGAAGGCTCCGTCGCTGGCTTGGGACAGTTCGCGCTGGGCTTCAAGCGGAACATCTGGGACGAAGACGAACAACGAGGCATTCCCGCCTTCGGCATCATGGGGGTGCTGGCCATTCCCACGGCCAGCGCCAATCTCGATAACGGCGCGGCCGAGCCGTTTCTGTTTTTCAACTTCGATCACACCCTGCCGTTCGACTGGTCGCTGAACTGGAACGGCGGCATCGCCTGGCTCAAGGGAGACGATGATGAGCGCTTTGTGCAGGGAAGCCTGCTGTGGGCCTTCACCCGGCAGTGGAACGACGACTTCGCCACCTTTTGGCACGGCTACTTGACCGTGCCGGGCTTCTCGGGCGAAGAGGAGGAACTGGTCACGGGTCCGGGCTTCCTGAAGTACCTGGGCGATCGCGTGGTCATCGACGCCAGCTATAACTTCGGCGCCACGTCGGGTTCGCCCAACCGCTTCATCCGCATCGGCCTGTCGGCTGCGTTCTAGAAAAAGATTGGGGTGCAGGCATCTGGCCGGCACCCCATTTTTTCTTCGGGCACAACGTCCGCGCTAGCCCAACGTCCACTAGCCCAATGTCCACGGCGCGCGATACGCACGCGACGTCATCGCCTGGGCCTCGTCGTCGCCGATCATCTTCTCGGCGGCCGGATCCCAGGTGATCTTGCGGCCCAGTCGGGCGGCGATATTCCCCAGGTGGCAGGCCGTGGCGCTGCGATGTCCGATCTCGACATCGCAAATCGGCAGCTTGCGGCTCTTGATGCAGTCGATGAAGTTCTGTCGGTGGCCGCGGCTTTCGTACAGGTGCACGTCCTTGTCTTCCAGCGGTGTCTTGGCGATTTCGTCAGGCGTGCTGGTGATCTTCCCGCGATCGACAAAGATCGTGCCGCTGGAACCGACGAACGTCACTCCGCCCGGGATGTCTTTCTGCCCTTGGCCGACGATCATCGTAGCACCGTTGGCGTACTTGTAGTTCAAGCGGCAAGTGTTGGTCACTTCGTACCACTTCTCGGGATGGAACTCGGCCTTGCCTTCCACTTCCAACGGACCGCTGTTGTCCATATCCATGGCCCATTGGGCGATATCGATATGGTGCGCGCCGAAGTTGGTCATCTGCCCGCCCGAGTAGTCCCAGAAGAAGCGGAAGTTGTAGTGCACGCGCAGCTTGTTGTACGGGCGCTGTGGTGCGGGGCCGAGCCAGAACTCGTAGTCCAGTTCCGGGGGCGGATCGGAATCCGGCACCGGTGGGCCTTTGAAGTTTGAGCCCGGAATGCCGACCAGCACTTTCTCGAGCTTGCCGATCTTGCCCGAGCGAACCAGTTCGCAGGCCGTGCGGAATCGTACATCCGAGCGCTGCTGCGAGCCCGTCTGCACGATGCGATTCTGCTTGCGGGCCACCTCGACCATTCGCCGCCCTTCGGCAATGGTCAGCGACAGCGGCTTCTCGCAATAGACGTCTTTGCCGGCCAGGCAGGCGTCGATCGTGGTCTTGGCGTGCCAATGGTCGGGCGTGGAGATCACCACCGCGTCGATATCTTTCCGCTCCAGCAGCTTGCGGTAGTCGCCGAATCCCTCGACCTTCGTTCCCTTCTCTTCCATTCCCTTCACGACCTTGTCGAGCCGCAGCTTGTCGACATCGCACACGGCGGCGATATCGGCGTAGCCCCCCATGTTGCCGGTCCCCTGACCGCCCAGTCCGATATGCCCGGTCACGACTTTGTCGTTGGCGCCAAAGGCGCTCTTGGGGACAAAGTACGGTACGGCCAGTGCGCCGGCGCTGGCTGCCAGAAACGTACGACGCGAGAGGGGGAGACCAGCCATCGGATAGATCCTTGAGGTCACATTCAGGAAGACGGGTGGGAGAGTGCAGTATAGCGAGCACCGGCGCGAGGCGACAGAAAACGGCAGGCTTAGCGGACAGATCGAGGGACGCGCCGCGACAGCACCATGAGAAAGACGTTCGCTGTCTTTGTTTTCTTCTTTGGATTCTTTCGGCAATCAACGGCGATTCGAGTCCACAACTTCCGAGGGGAACCTATCCGGAATCGATGTCCCCCAATGGTTCAACGACAAGAGAGCGGCTAAAGTGTTGATGATTCACAACGACGTTCCTTCCGCACAAAGCGCTGAGTAGAGGTTTGATGCGCATTCTTCGAATTGCGGACGTGGAAGGACATCGGCAGGGAGGCATGTCGCGGTACATGCACTTCGTGGCTGACGAACTTCGCGCGGCGGGGCACGAGGTTGAGCAAGTTTTCGCGGACGAACTCTCCCGCGACTTGGCAGGGCGCTTCCGACGCTGGATTGTTCCTCGCCGTATTGTGCGCCTTGTTGAAGCACGTCTCGCGGTCGGCAAAGCGTACGACGTCGTCGACATTCACGAGCCGATAGCCGGCGCCTACGCGCGGGCGCGACGTCGCCAAAAATCGCTGCCCCCTTGCATGGCCTGTGTCTACGCCTGCGAGAGTCGGGCACTCGACGCGCGCGATTCCTACGCGAGCCAAAAGGGCCGCAAAGTTTCCATGAAGTCGCGTTGGATGGGGCTCCTGTATCGTCGACAAGCCAACACGGCACTGCGATCGGTAGACCATGTGACGGTGGAGACGACTGAGGATCACGACTTCGTGGTACGGCTGGGTGTAGCCCCTGACCGCATCAGCTATTTGCTGGGGGGCGTTGAGCCGGGGTTCTTCGGTCCTTTCGCCGACTCGCGGGCAGGAATTCTCTTTGTCGGCACTTGGATCGAACGAAAAGGCGTTCTTGATCTGAGCCAGGCGCTCACGTCGTTATTGGCCCGCTACCGTGACTTGCGCGTTACGCTGGCGGGAACGGGCCTGTCGATCGAGCAGGTGCATGCCGATTTTCCCGCCGAACTTCGAGATCGCATCACCGTACTACCGAAAATCACCGACGATCGCATTCTCGAAGCGCTTTATCGAAGCCATGCCATTTTCGCATTTCCCTCTACCTTCGAGGGGCTGCCGCTCGTGATCCTGGAAGCTGCTGCGGCTGGACTTGCGATCGTCACCACACGCACCTGCGGCATGCGCGATTTCGTTCGCGACGGTCAAAACGGACTCCTCCTGGATGTCGGGGATTTTGCCGCCCTGACGCAGCATCTGGAGCGACTTCTGACGGACAGCGAACTAACGACTCGACTCGCCCAAGCGGCTCAAGAATCTGCACGAGCATACACCTGGAAAAGGGCCGCGGAGCAGTTTCTTGAAGCGGCCACGGCCTGCTGCGGCGCCGGAGAAAGACCATGAGCACGCTGGGACATTTCTTGAAGTGGCGATTGGGGTTGGCGTCGGCTCAGACTCAGACCACCGTCGCCGAACGCGAAGCTATCGGCCGCCACGCAGCCGGCGCTAGGTTCCTTGCGGAGATTGGCGTCTGGCACGGGGTGACGACGCTGGTCCTCAGAAAGGCCATGGCTCCGACAGGCACCTGCTTTGCAATCGATCCCTATCCGATTGGTCGGTTGGGGGTAAGCTTCCCCCAGATCATTGCCCATCGCGAGGTGCTCAAGTCCAACAACGGCACGATCTGCTGGGTGAGAGACACTGGCCATCAAGCGGCCCTTAATCCAAGTATCGCAAAGGCAGAGTTCGATTTTCTATTCATCGATGGCGACCATTCCTACGACGGACTGAAACGCGATTGGGAGGCCTGGCGGTCTCGTATGAGACCGGGCGGAATCGTCGCCCTTCACGACAGTCGATCGACGCCCATCCGCAACATCGACGGAGCCGGCTCGGTGATCTATACCGAGAAAATCATCCTCAAGGACCCGTGGTTCGACTTGATTGACACCGTCGATTCACTCTCGGTGGTGCGGCGAAAAATCGAGTCGTAACGCTTGGCCCATGCGTCGGGCGCTGTCGCGAGTCCGCACTTCAGACGGTTTCTGCACCTACCAAGGCGCAGGAACGACATTCTGCTCAAGAGGCAAACTTCAGGTCTCAGATTCTTTCCGTTCCCCTCCTCCCACGTTCAACCAAAGAATCCAATCTTGTCCAGCAACGTGACCGAGGCGATCACCCAGAAGAACACCCCGGCGAAGAACAGGCTGATTCGCACAAACCAACCGGGCCGCAGCGCCGGGGGAAGCAGGACCATGTTCAGATACAGCGTGTGCCAGCAGCTAAAGCCCAGTGCAAAGTTGTAGATGTTCCCGGAGATCAGGATCAGATTGCCTGGCGGTACGAACATCAACACGATCAGGCCAAACACCGCGTAGCCGCACAGCACCATGAAGTACAGCTTGGCGATGAAGCGGGTGTCGAGCGCTCGCAGGCGGGCGCTCGAGGTCCAGAAGACATCGACCCATCGGCGAACTACCCCGTCGGCGGTGGAGGCCATCGTGGGGGCCAGCACCAAGAAGCCGCAGAACAGGGTGAGCATCGAAAAGATCGGGCCCCAGGTAGTTCCCCAGGCTTCGCCCACCGCGTTGCCGACCCCGCCTGCGGTCATGCCGGCGGCCGTCCAGTTGTCGGCTTCGACACCGCGCCGCAGGAACTGCACCGACAGCATGCTCGGCAGGGCCAGCCCGACGAAGCAGGCGGGCATCCAGACCAGCATCTGATCGCGCAGCACATGCCGATACCACTTGCGCCAGCGCGGCAGGCTCTCTTCGGTGACTTCAAAGACCATGCCCACGTGAGATAAGGTCAGGTGATGTCCGCCGACCACGCTGGGGATCGCTCCCACATGCGAGCCCATGCCCCAGCCTTGGTCGCGGGTGTAGTTGCTGACGGGCGTGTTCGACAGGCCCCCCTGGCCGGAGATGGCCACCATGGAGCAGAGCAGGCCGATCATCGACAAATTGATGAGCGGAAAGCCGGAGCCGCGAAGGAGCGAGAGGAATATGTTGTCCAGATTATCGCCGTCGCGGATGCCGTCGCCGTCGATGTCCTCGAACTTATCGGGCTTGCCGTCGCCATTCAGATCGGGCCAGTTCTCGGGGGGGCCGTCGATGGCGGGATCAAACTTGCGCTCGACCACGTCCAGGTGACCGTCGCTGTCCCAGTCCTCGCCGGGAGACAGCTTGCCGTCTCCGTTGGCGTCTTCGCCGCGGATCACTGGGACGTTGCCGAACTTGAAGAACCCGCTGCCAATCTCGCTCCACGTGTCCGGCTTGGAAAAGAAGGCGGCCAGGACCAGCAGAAAGCCCAGCACGGCGATGATCTTGAAGGTCATGATCGCCTTGAGCGAGTTGTAGACCTTGCCGCCGAAGATCAGCGGCACCATGGCCAGCAAAAAGATCGAGTAGCCCAGCCAGTTCAGCAGCGAGATATCGGTGAACGGCTGCCCGAAGATCTGCGTCAGTTCCTTAGGCGCTTCCTTGACGGGAATGTAGCCCAGGAACAAGGTCGCCAGCGGAGTCGCTGCACTGGCCGCCAAGTAGGGAAAGACCGAGCCGAAGTCGAGCAGCACATAGACGCACAGCCAGAACATGGGGCCGGGAAGCGTACGGAACTTGCCCGTAAAGATCGGCTCGCCCGAATAGAGCGTGTAGCGGCAGATCTCCATGTTGTAGACGACCTGCGCCAGAATGCTGAGCGTGGCCAGCCACAACAGTCCGCCGCCGTAACGGGCGGTGACGAGCGGGCCGACCAGCCACTCGCCGCCGCCGATGGCCGACCCGGCCATCATCAGCCCGGGGCCGATCATGGCGAACCAGTTCTTGGACGTGAAGACCGGAACGTCGGGCAGTTCTCCCAGATCCCACTGGGGCATTTTCTGCGAGCCGGGATGGGGCGCGGTGGATGCAGGCGAGGTCATGGAAGAATCGCAGGGGAGAGAGCGGCGCAACGGCTAGGCAGCCAGGAGTCGCCGGGAGGGTCTTGGGGGAAGCCGTGAACATCGCACACGCTGCGACGGTTCGCAAGCAATTCGACCCGAAAAGTAAGGTTGAAGTCGCCAGCGTCGCGCGCGATGCAACAGGCTACTTTACGAAGCGGGCGTTCAGCCAATCGGCAAAGTCGAGCACGTCCCCGCGATCGGCAAAGCCAACGTAGAGCGTGAGCTTCTTTCCGCCGTCCACGTCGATCGCCAGGCTCTGCGGCGCCTGACCGCCGCGCAGCGTGGCCCGGGCTTTTTCTTTTCCGTCGACCAGCACACGGAACTCGACGCTCCCCAGTCCACTGGCGATCTCTCCGCTCGACCCCATGGCCAGCGCCAGGTCGTCGACCGCGACTTCGGCCTCGAAGCGTTTGGCGTGCGGATCAATGGTGTAGACCAGGATCCCGGCGCTGCGCATGCCCAGCCCCTTCAAGTAGGTCCGCTGTTTCGCGACTAGCGGAGTTCCCTCGACCGACTTGTCGCGTTGATAGGGGTAATCGCGCGCGAGGAACGGCGCATGCTTAAAGCTGTCGGCCGCCCGGTCCGAGAGATAGAGCGAACGCCCGCCCAGCGGCTGCACGAACGTAATCGCGCCGGCTGCTTTGCCATCAACGGCCTTCCAAGGGGCGCTCTTCGTCAGGGGATCGTAGGGCTCAAGCGTCAGCGATTGGGGGGCGAGCTCGAGCAGCGAGACGGTGAGCCGACTGCCGTCTCGAAAGCCGACGATCGCCCGCGGTGTTTCGGACGCAGCCGGGGGCGCTTTGCCGGCCAGCAACCGCACAGCCCGCACGCGGGTGGTCTCGACCGACAACGGCCCGCCGGGGGTCGAAACCTTGAAGACCTGGCGCTCTCCGTCGTCGCTCTTTTCGTGGGCGAGCCCCCGCCAAAGCCCGCTCAGCCGGTCGCCGTTTTCCAGGACCAGTTGGTCGTCGTCGATCGGAGAGGCCAGCAGGTCACGGATCAGCGATTGCCGCACGGCCGGATCGGAAGGAGGGCGGACCAGCACCAGTTCCACGCGCCGGCGAGGGATTTTGACTTCGCCGAAGAGGAGCGTGTCGACCGTAAGGTGGTCGGCATCGGCCGCCAGGATCTCGCCCGCCACGCGTCCGCCATCGGAGAGGACCAGCAGTTGCGCTCTGCGGGGCAGGCTCTCGGTCAGGTCTCCCCAAGAGACGACGTCGGCCGCGGGAACCGTGCGCGGGTCGCTTTCGGGCGGAGCTTCAGGAACGGAGGCTTTGCCCGGGACGCGCGGGGTCTCAACCGGCGGGCGTTCGACGGCGAACGTCAACTGCCACGCGCGATCGACCGCAATGAGCCTGGCCTGGGCGGGCTTCTCTCCCACCAGCAGAAGCGGCGCAGCAGCGGCCGATACGGGACGTGCGACAGCCAGCAGCAGAACCGCGGTCGCCAGCAGAGGCCGACGCATGAGCGCTGAACGCGCCATTAGCGCTGAATGATGGGCAGGAAGTTATTGGGCATCTGCAGAATGATGCAGGCCATGGCCGTGCCGTACTCGTTGCAGATCGAATCGGCCCAGGCACCGTCGTGCGGACGCTGCCGGGCGATCAGTTCGTCGCGGATGGCCGGGTACCACTTGCGCCAGTACTCTCCGCCGGCATGCCACATCGCCTGGGCCGCATAGTATTGGCCGTAGAAGTAGTGGCTCTCGCGGTTGGCGTTAGCCCCGGTCGGCAGGTGGTTCATCAGATACTTGAGGCCGATCTTGATTTCGTCCCCTTCGTAGATGCCGGCCATGTACAGGGCGACGACGCCGGCGGCCGATCGGGGGAAGGCGCTCTGGCCTCCGCCGGCCTGCATCATGTAGGTGAAACCGCCATCGGCGTTCTGGCTCTTCTTTACGTAGTCGGTGCAGCGGTCGATTGTTTCCTTGGGAACAAAGATCCCCGCATTGCGAGCGGCCCGCAGGGCCATGACCTGACAGATGGTTACCGAGATGTCCGGATCGCTGGGGCGAGGCTGATAGCGCCAGCCGCCATCCTTCTGCGTGTTGATGATCAGCCGAACGGCCGTAGAGAGCTTCTCGCGGATGTCGCTCCGCATGGTCATGCCGTAGCACTCGGCCAGGAACAGCGTGGCGAAGCCGTGCCCGTACATCGGGCCGTGACTGGCGGTACCGGGGACCGTGATGAAGCCGTCCTCTTGCATGTTGGTGAGCAGGAACTCGACGCAGCGCTCGACCTGCGAGCCATGAGGGCCGCGGCCCGGGGTGCTGCCGGCCGCCATGAAGGCCAAGCCCGCCAGCCCGCACACGGCGACATTGCGATTGTAGCCGGCCGAGCCGAAGGAGCCGTCGTCGTGCTGGCTGGTGGCGAGAAAGCCGAGCCCGCGATCGATTGCCTCTTGAGCGGCGGTGGTGATCATCTCCGCGCCGGTTCGCTCGGGATCGAGCGAGCCTTCGAAATCCTGCCCGCCGAGGACGAGCCGCGGGAACATGCCCAGCAAGCCCGTGGAGGCGGCCAAGGTGGCGGCTCGGCCGAAGAATGCGCGGCGATGGCTCGGTGGATTCAGCATTTCGGGGGACCCTCGTCGGGATCTGCTGCCTTCAGGCGACTAGTATAAGACGCCCGTGGGTACGGTCTAGTTCCGCATTCTTCCAAAGCATATCAGGAGGGGAGGGGAATTGCCAGAAAACTTTTGGCAGCCGCGGGTTGTGGTTCATTTGTGGTGCAGGCGTCCCGGCTGCCTGGGCGGCTCGCAGGTTTCGGCGGTAGGAGCAGGGCAGGCAGGCGGGACGCCTGCACCACAAAAGAAAGGTCGCGAGCAGGGCAGGTGGGACGCCTGCACCACAAGGGGGGCTACTCGCGATTCGGCTGGGCAAGCCGGGTGTAGTAGTCCTCGATCATCTGCCGGTATTCCGACAGGAACTGTAGTTTCGAGGCCTGGATCAGCACCTGCCGCTGATGTTCAGGTAAGTGACCCCAGGTTGCAGAGTCGCGGAGCAGGTCGGGGACCTGCTGCAACGGACCGGTGGGGGGCTTTTCAGGCCCAACTTCCTTGGTGCTTTCCTTGGCCGGATTGTCATTCTCGCTCCGCTTGCCGTCGCCGCCGTTCTCGCCCGGCTGCTGCTTGGGCTGCGAGGGGTTCGAGCGCTCTCCCTGCTGGGGCTTCTGCGAGGAACTCGATTGCTGTTGTTGCTGCTGTTTTTGTTTTTCCTTGAGGGCCTTCAGGACCTGTTCGAGGTCGGCCACGATCTCCTCTTGGGCCTTCTGCGTTCCATCGCCGGAGTCATTCCGCTGGATGCGCTGCTGGACTGATCGCATCCGCGTTCCCACTCGGGCCAGCGGATCTTCGTCGTCGGGGACCTGATCGCTTTCGAGTTCGCGGATCAGCTTGTCGTCCAGACCGGGGATCTTGTTGGCAGGAGCTTCGGACTTTTTCTTGTCGGTGTCGGCGGCCGGGGCGTCGGGCTTCTTGGCGTCCGGCTTCGTCCCCACGTCCACGTCGGGATCATCGGCCAGCAGTTTGAGCACGTCGTCGTCCAACGAGTCGGCTTTGGCCGGCTTCGCGGGCTTGGCGGGTTTCTCGGGGGCGGCCTCTTGGGCACGAACGCCCGAGAAAATCATCGCGGAGAGCAGCAGCGCACAGAGCGTATGGACGAGTTTCATGGCATGCCTCGGCTTCTTTTTGCATCTCAAATCTCAAATTTGAAATCTGAAATTTGAAACTTGAGATTTCCTACTCCAGGATCTTCTCGAGTTCCGTCTTTTCAGTTTTCTCTGGCTTCTCGGTTTTCTTGTCTTCCTTCTTTGCGTCTTCCTTCTTCGTCTCGGGGATCAGATCCGGATTGTCTTCCGGGTTCTCTTCCGTCGGCTTTATCAGGTTCTTCACCAAGTCAGCCAACATCCCCTGCTGCTCACTCAAGCGGGTGTACTCGCGGAGCTGCGATTCGCTCAGTCCCTGAGTGCGGACTTTGGCGTTGTCTAGTTCTTTGGTCCGCTCGTTGATTTCCATCTGCAGAAACTTCAGCATCTTGATCTGGGCCATGGCCGGAATGCCGTCGCCCGGAGGCTTGGGCTGGCTGGGCGGCTGGTCGCCCCCTTGCCCTTCGTTGGGCATCGGCGGTTCTTGCCCTTCCGGCGGCTCCTGCTTCAGGGCTTCGACCAGTTGTTCGAATCGCCGCAGGGCGTTCTTTTCGGCGGTCTGCGTCGGCTCGTCGGTCTTGTCGGCGGCCAGCAACTGGGCCGCTTCCTGCATCTCTCCGGCGGCTCCCTTCAATGCCAGACGGTAGACCTCGGCGGCCGAGAGCTTTTCCATCAGCCCTTCGGTCTCGCGCTGCAAGCCTTGCTGTGTGGCGGCCAGTCCCTTCACGCTCTCCTGCTGGCCGGAAGTCAGCCGGCCGGTCTGGCGGCGAATCTCCTGCAAGCGAGCCGTTTCGGAGACGACCTGCTCTTGCCGGGCCTTCAAGGCCAAGAGCGCATCTTTGATTTTCGAGAGCTGCTCAAACGCCAGATCCATCTCGGCCTGCTGACGCTTCTGGGCAAGTTGCTGCTGCGCGTCGGCCAGGTCCTTCTCAGCGGCCTTGGCCTCTTCCTCGGCTTGTTCGGCGTTGCCGCCCCCTTGAGGCTGCCCGTCGGGGCCTTGCTCTCCGCCCGCCTGGCTGCCGGCCTTCTCCATTTTGCTGCCGGCGGCGCTGGCGGTTTGGCCAGCCTTTTCAGCTTCCAGTCGTTTGAGCTGCCGTGCAAAGCGCGAGACGTCTTTAGCCAGTTGTTCTTGCCGGCGAGCCAGTCGCTCCAACTCGGCCTTCTTCGCGGGGGAGTCGGGCTGCTTGGCGACGGCCCCCATCTCGCGGGTCAATTGCTTCTGCTTCTCGCGGAACTGGCCCAGTTGCTGCTCGGCCTCTTTCAGCTTCTTCACCAGCCGCGCCAGGCCCGTCTCGCGGCGATTGGCCAGCGTGTCGAGGGCCTCTTGCAGGTCGTTGGCCACCTTGCGCTGCAGCGAGGCAGCCTGCCCAAGCTGTTTGTTCTCGGCGGCGCGAGCGGCCGAACGCATCTCTCCTCCCACGGCACGCTGCCGCAGCTCGGAAAGGGTGTCGTTCAGCGACGCCGACGTTTCGGGGTCGGTCGGCGCCAGTTGCTGGGCGGTCTGTTCCATGCGGGGCATCAGCCGCTCGACCTGGGCCGCCAGATCCTTCTGCCGCTCGACATTCTTCAGCAGCTCGCCCGCTACTTGGTCGCGCTCTTCGGGCTTGGGGGCCAGCAACTTGGGAAGGAGCTTGGCCGACGACTCGGCGAGGTTGGCTTGCTCGCGTTGGATGTTGCCCAGGTCGGTGCGGAACCGCCGGGCGTCGTCCCACTTGGCCAGGTCTTTGAGCTTGGATTCCAGGACGGAAATGACCTGGTCCTGATGCTGGCCGGCTTTGTCGAGGGATTTGGAGACTTCGGCCGCGGAGGAACCGGGCTGCGGGGAACCAGGCTGCGGGGAACCAGGCTGCGGGGAACCAGGCTGCGGGGGGGCTGTGGGTTGATCCGCGTCGGGGGAATTTGAGATTTGAGATTTGAGATTTGAGATATCGGAAGGTTTGCCTGGCTCGGGGCTCTTGCCGGCATCGGGCGTTTTGCTCGGTGCGGGACTTTTGCCCGCGTCGGCATTTTCGCTTTCTTGCTTCGCGGGATCTGATTTCCCAGCTTCGGATTTCCCAGCGTCGGATTTACCGGGCTCTGATTTACTCGACGTGTTCCCGGATTCTCCCGGCTTGCCAGGCGATTGGCTGTCTGACTTCAACTCTCCGTCCGAGTTCTTCAGCGCGCTGGTCATCTCGCGGCCGATCGCCGGCAGATCCTCCTGCGACAGTTTTTCGATGTCGCGGGCCAGCGTGGTCATGCGCTCCACGGTGTCTGGATCATTCAACCGATTGTTCTTCAACTCGGCCAGCAGGTCGCGAATCAACGACAGCACGGCGTCTTGCGGGCCGTGTAGCCCCGCATCCACCTGACGCTGTGTCAGCTCAGCCCCTTGCAGGTCGTCGTGCCCTTCCTTCCCCAGCCGGCCGAGCTTGTCGAGCTGCGCCTTGGCCAACGCCGTCTTGCGACGGGCGTCGGTCTGCAATCGCAGCGCCTGATCGAGTTTTTCCAGCACCATCCCTTGCCGACGCCCCAGGCGATCGAGCAACTGCTCGGGCGTGACGATTTGAAGGTACCGTGTGTGGCTCTGTCCCGACTGCGGCTTGTAGTCGCTGGCCACTGCGAAGAAGGCAATGCGGTCGCCCGGCTGGAACTGCTGCTCGGCCAGGTTCCAATCTTGGGTGAGCACGCGGCGATCTCCGCCCGACGCGTTGGCTGAGCTGTTCGAAGAGCCGGTATCGGCCGGCTTCTGACCCACGGCTTTTTCAGGCCCGTGATAGAGCGAGATCACGCGGGGCGGCTCTTCGCTCTTGCTGAATGACAGGTAGACCTCTTTCAGAGCCAAGTCGTCCTTGGCCACGATCTTCAGCGGCACGACCGCCTCGGGGGTCACATCGAGATTGTTATTCGGCTGTTCGACGTTCACGCTCGGCTTGTCGTCGGAGAGGGCCCGGATCTCGTAGCGGCGATCCGCTCCGCCTTGAAATCCCTCTTCATCTTCAAGCCGGAAGTGATACGTACCGCTCTTGGCCACCGTGAAGTCCGCGGTGAAATCGTGCGTGTCGGTCGCCAACTTGGCGGCTGCGTCGGAGACGCCTTCGATTCGTAGCGTCGCCGACTTGAGAGGCTTGCTCGCGCGTCCGGCGAGGTGGACCTTAGTCCCTTCAACCGCGCGGATGTGGCGATCCGATTCGCCCGGCGCAAAGCCCGTGTAGTCGGGATAGGTCAGCGTAACGGCCAGCGATTCGATCTCGGGCGGGTCGATGACTTCGACCCCTTGCCACTCCATGGAGAAGTCGTCGCCGCCAACCGCCCGATACTTGAAGGGGCGCGTGACCACTTCTTTGCGAAGGTAGGCAGCGTCGGAGAGGATCTGCATCAACTCGTGCTCGGGCTTCGACTGACCGTCGTAGAGGAACTCGACGCGGACATCGTCGGGGAGCAGGCCTCCGGCGTCCTTCACACGGATCTCCATGGGCTGACCGAGCGGCACGCGGGCCAGCGGAGACTCGATCACCAGGTGATTGCGCTGCGGCCAGGCGACGTTGTTCCAGGGGACTGCCAGCCGAGCCAAAGCCGTCCGCGCGCCGGACAGGTCGGCCAGCGCCATTCCCACGGTCGCCAGGGCCACGGCAGCGGCGATCCAACCCACTTGCCTCGCCGGACGCGTATCGATGGCGTCCTGCAGATCGACCTGCTCCAGTGCCGCGGTGGTCTGCGCGACGACCGTTCTTCGCAACAGCGGAGAGCCCGCTTCAGGATCTTCCTCGGACTGCTTCAGGAACTCGACGGTGCTGACCAGTTGATCGGCCAGTTGCGGATAGCGGCGCTCGATCCGCGAAGCCATCGCCAGGTCGCCCAGCGGGGCCTGAATGGCCGGGCGCAGGAACCGCCAAGCGGTGTATCCCAGCACCCCCCACACAGCCAGCGCGCAGAGTACCCGCAGGCCGATGTCTTGAAAATGGATCAGATAGTCGAGCAGGCAGGCGACGGTGACTACCGCCAGCAGGCTTCCCACGACCCAGGCCAGAGCGTGCGCCAGCAGGACGCGCCGGGCTCGCGACCGCAGGGCGGCGATCTTTACTTCCAGTGGGTGTGCCATGCGTCAATCCCTGGCCGGCGAGGACATCGTACAACGCTCGCAAAGGCGCGGCAGCGCGCCATCCACTCCAAAGCCTAACCGCCAGCGGGATTGCGCTGCAATGGAGAGTCGCCGAATCGGGGCGATCCCGGCTGGAAAACAACTCCCCACGTTGAGACGATCGACCCGCCCTGATGGTTCCGCAAGAAGCGAGTCAGGTGGCGACGTTATTATAGCGTCCGCCGGAAGTTAGGCACGCTTGCCGTGGCGGGCTTTGGTCGCCAGCAGCCGAATCTGGCCTGCTCGGTCGTGTTCTTTCTTGGCCGGATGACGCACGGCATGCCGCACAATCCAACGACGGTTCTCCGCCTGGGCGTCATCCGACTTGGCGACCTGCTTCAGCCACGACTCGCACAGATCCAGGGCGAAATCGAGATGGTCCTTGGCGATGTCCCCAATATGGTTCGCCACCGAACGGCGAACATACAACTCGGGATCGTCCTTGAGGGCCTCGAGCAGCGGCAGTGCAAGCTGCGGGTCGGCCTGAAACTCGGGTAGCCGCATGGCCCAGGGGAGCCGCGGCCGGGTCCCTTCGCTCACCAGTCGGCGGACATGCGGGCTGGGATCCTTTGCCCAGCGCGTGAGCAGCTTGAGGGACTCGTTGCGATGCTCGATCAGGAACGGGCGGATGCTGAACTCGGCCGTGAACCGCTGAGTGAGCTCGTAGTTGGTCGCCATGCCGCTGGCAAAGTGCAACGTGCCGCGGGTGGCAATGAGTTGCGAGTGGGGCAGGTAGAAGAAAGTCGCCAGGCCGTTTCCCTCGGTCGCCTCGAGTGGCGGGCCCAGGGCCTGGATCAACAGCGGCGCGGCCTTCTCGAACTCGGCCGGCAACTGTTCAGCCATGGCCTCGGCGATTGCCAGGGCCCGCTCCTTCAGTTCGAGCGCGGCCAAGTCCCGCACCGCTCGGGTTTGGAATCGGCGGGCATCAAAGCCGGGCACGACGGCGGCCAGCGATTGCCCGATGAGGGCCACCAGTCGCCGGTCCATCAAGTCCTTCAGCGGAACGCCAAGCTGCATGGAGCTGGGAGCGACGAATTGCTGGGCCGGGTGGAGGTTGGTCTTGGGCATGAAATGGATTGAAAGGAATCGCTCTCGCGAGTCAAGACCTCGTCGGCAGTTCGTGCCGGCAGGAAGTTGCAGATGGGTTGGAATACTGCGCAACCTGGGAGACGAATGATCCTTGCCTGAAATGCAGATGGAACAATTTCCCGAATGTCTTCGACATGAGCGACCTGGAGCAGAAACCATTGCTGGCGAAAGTCCTGGGACTGCTGGTTTGGTTCGCGTTGATGCTGGTCACCTGGTTGGTAGCGTCATTCGCGGGTTTTGTGACGTATGAGTTCGCCTGGCACGCCCAATTTCCGCCGGATCCGCCGGGAGAGTTCAGGTGCCGTTGGTCGCCGCCGGGGCGTGAATGGTGGTGGCTCGGTGGTGGGTTGACGCTGTATGGCGGGCTGGCTTCGTCCCGGATGGGAAGGGCGCTTGTGCAAGGACACATCGCTTTGCTCGCGATGCTTTCCGCCGCTTACTTGGATCACATCCGAGATCTGGGCTCGATCTATCTGGCCGGGGCCCGTCCCTGGATCTCGGTGACGCCGCCGATTCTGGCCGCGTCCACGATGACGGTCTTCATCCTTTTGGGGCTCTGGCTCTGGTACGTCGTCTGCGAACGGGGCGGGACCGACCAATTCAGCATACGTTCGCTTTGTGCCGCGACGGCGATCACCGCGGTGGTGCTCGGAGGATTGGGCGAGTACGCGCGGCGCGAGCAGGAGCGCATCTGCGAGGAGTACCGAAGCCACGGCGTGGAGCCGGGACAATATCGTCGGGACTGAGAGTTCTCAGCCGACTCGGCGCGCAGCCTCTTCGGGTCAGGCGGACTGCCTGAGCGAGGCTTGTGGCAGAGAGCGAACACGAGGAAACGGAGGTGGTAGCGAAGTGGAGAGGGAGAGACGGGGTTGGCTTCTCTGTTGCCTCCGTTTCCTCCTGTTCTTTTGTATTCCTCCTGTTCTTTTGTATTCCTACTCTCGTCTTTATTTCCTTTCAAATTTCAGATCTCAAATCTCCCTCCTCTCCGCGTCCCCTGCGGCCAATGCATGGCTCTGCGAATCGGTTGCTTGCCGCTAGTGAGGAGGGCGCCTTATGCTTGAGGCATGACGAACTCTACACCCGATCCGGCTGATACAGCCCTGAATGAAATGGGCGTCCTGAAGCGACGCGAGATCGAGGCCCGTATTGTGGGGCCCTTGCTCGAGGCGCTGTCCAAAGAGTTCGGCGACGAGCGGGTGCGTGAGATCGCCCGCGAGGTGATTGTGCGGATCGCCCGCGAGCAGGGAGGGCGATTGGCCGACGCAGCCGGCGGAAACTCACTGGCCCATTTCTCCGACAGCCTGGCCTGCTGGACGAAAGACGACGCCCTGCAGATGGACGTGCTGGAGCAGAGCGACGAGCGACTTTCGTTCAACGTGACGCGCTGCCGATATGCTGAGCTGTATCAGGCGCTGGGCATTCCCGAACTGGGGGCGATTCTGTCGTGCAACCGGGACTTCTCGCTGATCGAGGGATTCAACTCGGAAGTGTCGCTGACCCGCACGCAAACAATTCTGGGAGGGGCGAGTCACTGCGACTTCCGCTTTGAGCTAAGGAAGCCTGAAGAGTAGCTTTGGGGGAGAAGCGTCAGCAAGGCTTAGCTTAAAGTAGCAGGCACACTCCTGTCGTCCGCCCGAAGCCTCCAACGGTCCGCGACGAAAACTGAGCGGCACGGCGCTAGCCGCCGGTGGCCCGTGGGAGTGCTTTACACCCTGCGTGCGTGATGGATTCTCCCCTCAGCCTTAGATCCGATGGGACCGAATTCGCCCAACCGTGTACTACCGGCGGCTAGCAGGGTGCTGAAAAACTCAAACGGACTCCGAAGACTACGCTAAATGTTGCGGCGATGTTTTCGGGCGACACAACATGCAGTGCTGAAATCTGCCATTTTGGCGTTTTTCAGCACCCTGCTAGCGCCTTGCCGCTCAGGTCGAAGGCGGACGGCACACGGAGAGCTTGTTACCTTTTGTGGTGCAGGCGTCCCGCCTGCTGGAATGTCGGAAACGCTTCAAGCAGGCGGGACGCCTGCACCACAATCAGGCGGACGGCACACGGAGTGTGCCTGCTACTTTACGCGCCTGCACCACCAAGAGTCACGGACTCAAAGCGTTAACTCTACGCTTACGCCTCGCTTACGCGTCGGGTGAGGACTGTCGAGATCAAACGCAGGGCAGGCAGGCGGGACCCCTGCACCACAAAGAATCACAACCTCGCGGGTTAGGATTTCGATGGGCACGCAGCCGGGACGGTCTGCACCACCAAGGGACGAACTACGAATCGAAGTACTGCCCGGCGTCGGACCCGAAGCCCATGCTCTCCGGCGCTCGACTTCGGAACGACGCATACTCGTCCACAAAGGTCAGCGGGACCGTTCCTACGGGACCATTCCGTTGCTTGGCCAGGATCAACTCGGCCTCCCCCTTCACCGCGTCCTTCTCTTCTTGGCTGTTGAGGTAGTATTCCTCGCGGTGCACAAACATCACCACGTCGGCATCCTGCTCGATCGCACCGCTTTCGCGAAGGTGGCTCAGTCGAGGCTTGTTGTCCTTCGAGGCTTCCGCCTGTCGGTTGAGCTGGGCCAGACACAGGATCGGTATGTTCAGTTCACGCGCCATGCCCTTCAACCGCCGGGCGATCTTGGCCACCTGCTCTTGCCGCGGATCACGCTGGTTGTCGGGCTCGATGAGCTGCAGGTAGTCGATGACGATCAGGCCCAACCCCTGGCGGTGCTTGAGTCGGCGGGCGGTGGCTGAGATCTCGGTGACGTTTCGGCTGGGAGAGTCGTCGATGTATAAGGGCGCATGACTCATCTCCGAGCAAACCCTCATGATCTCTTTCTGATCTTCGGGCTTGGCAAACCCGTTTCGGAGCTTGTGGCCATTCACTTTGGCCTGCGAGCACATCATGCGTTCGGCCAGTTCGAGCTTCGACATTTCGAGGCTGACGAACAGCGTGCCGACCTTCTCTTTAATCGCCACGTGTTCGGCGATGTTGGCCGCCAGTGCCGACTTGCCCATGGAAGGTCGACCGGCCAGGATTAGCAGTTCCGAGCCATGGAAGCCGCCCGTCTTGGTATCGAGATCGGGATAGCCGGTGGCTAGTCCGCTGATGCCCGCGCCCCGGCGGAGTCGGGCGTCGATGCGGTCGCAGGCGTCCAGCAGCACGTCTTTGAATTCACTGATCTGCGTGCCGCCGCGCTGATCGAGAATCAGGAAGATCTTCTCTTCCGCCCGCGAGAGCAGTTCGCGCGGCTCCTGGGTGGGATCGAACGAGTCGCGGAGGATCTCGGTGCTGGCGTGAATCAGCTTCCGCAGCGTGGCTTTCTCGCGGACGATCTTGGCCAGTTCCGGCGCAGTGGCGGGACTGGCCACCGAATCGCAGACCTCGAACAGGTACTGCCGGCCGCCGACGGCCTCGTACTCGCCTGCCGTGCGGAGCCGCTCGGAGAGCAGGTTCTCGTCGATGCGGAGGCCTTCGTTGTGCATCTCGACCAGGTGGCCGAAGATCTTGCGGTGCGGGTCGGCGTAGAAGTCGTCGGCCGAGACCAGCAGCACCACCTCGTCGCACAGCTCGGGGACCAGCAGGATGCTGCCCAGAATGCTCCGCTCGGCCTCGAGGCTGTGCGGGGGCATGCGGTCTAGGATTTCGGAACTGACGCGCGCTGACCCGCCGGTGATGGTGGCCACGAGGGGTTCCTCCGTGAGGTGCACTAGGGAGTGCGCGGGCACAAGAACAACTGCCGCAAGCTCATGCCGTCAGTTGAGAATGGGACGCTTTCTGAAGCGTACCGCGAAGATGGAGAACCTTCGCTCACTCGCGGAACGCCAGGGAGGGCGTTCCCTACAAATCGATAGAAACTCGTCACGCGTCAGCCTGCTCTCCGGCGTCGTAAAACGACCGGAGAGCGTGGCTGCGAATGCTTAGCCCTTGGCGTCTTCGTTGGCAGTCGGCACGACCCAGACCTTGAGGTCGGCGTCGATGCCCGAGCCCAGGTGAATCTTGACCGTGTAGAGCCCCAGCTCCTTGAGAGGACCGGTGAGGCGGACCATATCGGCCGTGATTCCCACGTCCTTGGCCTTCAGGGCGGCAGCGATCTCGACCGCGCCGACCGAGCCGTACAGGTGGCCTTCGTCGTTGGCGTTGGCTTCGATCGTCACGCTCTCAGCGGTCAACTGTTCGGCCTGCTTCTGCAGTCCGACCAGGCGAGCCTTCTGGATCTCTTGCAGGCGAGCCTTGTGCTTTTCGACCATCCGCTTGTGGTGGTCGGTGGCAACGGTCGCCAGGCCCTGGGGGAGCAGGTAGTTCTTGGCGTAGCCGGGCTTTACCTCGACGACTTCGCCCTGCGCGCCCAGATGCTCGACTGACTGAATCAACAGCAGTTGGATGCCGCCATGCGGGCCGCGAGCCAGACCCCGGGGATTCCGTACCTTCTTGGTTTGTGTCTTCGTCGCCATGACGGTCACCGAGAGCCTTTACTTATCGCGTAAATATTTATCAGGAAAGTCTGTTTGGCACCCACTCGCTTCGCGAAGGGTTTTTGTGCAGGCGTCCCGCCTGCTTGCCCTGGTTTCTCGCAATTCAGCAGGCGGGACGCCTGCACCACAAGGGGCAATCACGGGTCCCGTATTCTCGAAATTTTCGGTCCCGCGTCCAGCCCCATTGGGTTGTTTGTGCGGTGAGTGCTTAGAACGGGATGTCTTCGTCGGGAGGACCCGACTGCGAGGCCGAGGGGGAAGGCTCCCCGCTGCCGCCGTAGTCCTGCGAGTCGTCGTAGGATTGGCCGCCGCCGCGACGGGCGCCGCCGGATCGCTGTCCGCCAGCACTTCCACCGCCGCCTCCACCCCCGCCGCCACTCTTGCCACCGAGCATCTGCATCTTCTCGCCGACGACCTTCAGCTTGCTGCGCTTCTGGCCTTCTTTGTCTTCCCAGCTCTCGAACTTAAGCCGGCCTTCGATCAGGACTGGGGCCCCTTTCGTCAGGTATTCGCAGGCCACTTCAGCCGTGCGGCCCCACAGGGTGATGTCCACAAACGTGGCCTCATCGACCCATTCGTTCCCCTTCTTCACCCGATCGTTGACGGCCAGGCCGATATCGGTCACCGCCATGCCGCTGGTCAGGTAGCGGACCTTTTCGGGATCGCGGGTCAGATTGCCGACCAGCACAACTCGATTGAAACTCGCCATGATGCCCTCGCTTCCGTTATCAGGCCCAGCCAAAGGGTCGGCCAGAGCCCGACGCCGCTGACACTGAACAAAAGTACCCTAATCCTTAAGCTAGCAAAACCAATCGGGTTTGCAAGCAATCCGGCGATTTTGGATCGCCAGGGCACCGGCAAATCTCAGTCAGGCTGGCTAGTTCAACTCTTCGTCGGGGACCACAATGTCGTCGCGCTCGTCGCGACGGGGCCGAGGAGCGGCGGTTCGCGTGACCGGCTGCGTGGGTACGCTCGTCTGAGCGTGCGCCACCACGGCGTCGGCGATGCGGGCCTCGATCTTGATGACCAGCGAACGCAGGATGTTGTCGTTCAACTGGCTTTCGCGCTCGATGAGGGGGATCTTCTGGCTGTCGAGCTTGAAGTAGGTCAGCCAGTAGGTGCCGGTCCGCTTGCCCTGGATGGGGTAAGCCAGACGACGGTCTTCCCACAGACGGCTGGCCAGCATCTGGCCCCCTTGCTTCTCGACCATCGTGCCGAGCTGGCCCGAGATCCCGTGGGGATCCGACGAGTAACGGGAGGAGTCGAGAATAAACAGTCCTTCGTAAACGTTCACAGCCAAGGCAAGACTCCTCGTTCGAGATCGATGCAGTGTATGGTTTGGTTCGCTATTTATCGTGATGCAGGTCGGGCCTGCCTGGGTACTCTTTAGTCGGGATCAAATCCCACCATCGCTTCGCGATCAAAGTCCACGATCGCTCGCGATCAAATCCCACGATCGCTTCGCGATCAAATCCCGTTGTAACGGTTCGCCGAGACATTGACCCCTTCGTTGGCCCAGACCACACAGGCATCAGCGGCCTTGGCCACGGCGATCTTCATCTCGTCGACTTCATTTTTCGCAAAGCGACTCAGCACGTATTCGGCAGGGTCCCACTTTTCGGGCGGGGCCCCGATTCCTATCCGCAGTCGGGCAAACTCTTCGGTTCCGAGCCGACGGATCACGTCGGCCAGGCCTTTTTGTCCGCCCGCTGAACCTTTGGCCCGAAACCGCAGGGTGGCTAAGGGCAGGTTCCAGTCGTCGCAAATCACCAGCAGGTCGGCCAGGGGCAACTTGAAAAAGTCGACCGCGGCCCCCACGCTATTTCCACTCAAATTCATGAACGTGTTGGGGGTCAGCAGCAGGGCAGCATGCTGCCCCAGGCTGATCTCTGTCACGTCGGATTGGAAGCGGATCTTGGGCTTGGGAGACGCCGCCCTTCGGGCCAATTCGGCGACCACATCGAATCCAATGTTGTGCCGGGTTCCCTCGTACTTGCGTCCCGGGTTTCCCAATCCGACCACCAATTTCATTGCAAACTCGTCTATTCGTCCTTGCCGTCTTCGTCACTCGGCTTGCGGCCGATGAGCTCGGGCTCGGCACCGCCGTCGCCAGCCTCATCACTCTCCTCGGTCGGCTCGACACATTGAGCGACCACCTCTTCGGCGTCGGTCAGGATCTTCACGCCGGCGGGGACATCCAGGTTGGCGACCGTGAGGCTTTCGCCCAGCTTCAAGTGATTGATGTTCAACTGCAACTTGTCGGGAATGGCGATGACCGAACACTCGGCCTCGACGGCATGCAGCAAGTGAGCGACGACGCCGCCCTCCTTGAGGCCCGGGGCCGAACCGCGGAGTTCCACGACCAGTTCGACCGTGACGCGCTCGTCGGCATTCACACGGTTCAGGTCGACGTGCAGCACGTCCAACCCGTAGATGTCCCACTGCAGAGCCTTGATGAGGGCCTTCTCGGAGAGAGCGCCCTTCAAGTCGACCACCTTGGCGCCATGACGGACGACCGCGGTCACTTCTTCGGCCGAAAGGTCAACGCTCACAGGGGGCTGCCCGTGACCGTAGACCACGCCGGGGATCCGGCCGGCCCGACGGAGCTTGCGGGTTTGAATACTGCCGCGGCCCTCGCGGATTTTGACGTTGAGTTCTTCCGACATCTTGGGTTCCTGACGAACGAAATAGGGTGACGTTAATTGGCCGGCATCGGGTCGCCGACACGGCTCCGGCGGAGTGCTTTTCAGGAATCCAATCCCGGAGCACCACTTGGGAGGCTGAGTTCGCTGAGAATATTCGGGCCATTGTGCCGTAAATCGCGCCGAATTCAAGCCCTTCTGTGGCATCGATTTTTGCGGTCCTTGCGGGATGGGATGGATCAATCCCGCTGGCGTGCCTGGGCTGCCTCTTCGGACGACGCAACTTCAATCGCCAAAACAGGGAAATGTGTGGCAAGCGATGGACGAAATCGCTACGATGAACGCGCTGGCCACCCTTCCTTTGCGACTTTCTTGTGTGGCCGCGTTACGTAACTGCTTCCGCACTCACGCGTTCAATCCTTTTCTCGGAGGCCCTTGGCCATGGCAAGCATCTGGTGGCATTCACGTACAACTTGGCTCGCCGTGGGCTTGATCGCGGGCTTAACCGTGGGAGGAATGTGGCCCCATTCTCCGGTTCACGCCGTCGCAACCGATCGCCACGACAACTTTGCAATCTGCACGGGCGAAGTGGAAGAAGGCCTGGAAGCGCTGTTTGTGCTCGACTTCCTGACGGGCGAGATCAAGGCGGGCGTCATCAGCCCGCAGACCGGCAAGTTCAACAACTTGTACGCCCACAACATCATTCGCGACCTGGGAGTGGACGCCACGCAAGGCCCCCGCTATCTGATGGTCACGGGCAAAGCCCAGATTCAGGCTCGCGGCGCGGGCATGAACCGCGGCACCAGCTCGGTCCTGTACGTGGCCGAATTGAGCACCGGCAAGATTGCCGCTTACACGCTCCCTTGGGCCGGCAATACCGTCGCGGGCGGAGTGGTCGGGGCGCCTTTCATGTTGCTCGATGTTAAGCAGTTCCGGCCGAACATCATTCGTCCGGGCGGTGCAGGCAACAAGAAGGAAGCTAAGGACAAGTAGTCTGCGGGCCCGTGGTGGCTCGCGTGCGACTTCTGTTTTTTTCACACCCATGCGACTTGAGTCGCATGGGTGTTTTGTTTTATTCCATGTTTGGCTTGCCAGGAAAGGCTGCACATTTCTGGACCGAGCAAACGACAAGAACCCGCGTCAAGTGACGGCAGGGTATCTTGTGTCCTGAAATCTCGGTCGCTAGAATCCCTAGCTTGGCCGAGGGTGGTCGGCCTCAATCAAGCATTCTGCAATTGGCTCTTCACAACGCTGGCCCTTTCGCTACGCGAATCGCTTTTGGACTTCGGGAGATTTGAATGGGAACGAAGAAGACGGGAAAAGGTCGACGGAAAATCGGCCGCAAAAAGCGGCGGAATCGCGCGAAGATCCGTCACCGCAAGAAGTAGTCCTTCCTTCGTTCGAGGGGTCTTGCAGTAGATTCATGCGGGGGTGGAAACCTCATTCCCCCCGCGCGGCCATGTCATGCGCGTTCGACGGACGTTCATCTTGGTTGCAATCTGCATGGGCGATTGGGTGTGATCGCCTGTCCGCGCGCGGTCGCCTCGCGATCGAGATGGTTTTCTTCTTGCCAGTCTGGCCGCCAGGCGATCAATTATCCATCCTTTTCAGCCGCTTTGTATCCCATAAACACGGGATCGTGCAGGCTCTGAGCGAAAGGCACAAAGGTTGCACTTCAAGATGTTTTCCACGCGCTGTGGAATAACCTCTTCTGGAGAAGACAACGATGGCCTCCTCGCGGCAAAAAGAGACGATTGAATACGACCAGGGTTTTCTGGACGCCTGGAATACCTTCTGCTAATCCGCGTGCTTGAAGAAGCGATTGGTTGCGCACGCGTGTCGATACGCCTTTATGCAGTTGGCGGTCGAGGAGCGGGAGAAGGCGATGCAGGAAGCCATGCGCTATGTTGTTGCCAGCCGCACGCGACAGGCTTCGCGTCGGAAACAGCGCTAAGCGCCCTTGGCTTTCAGAGCGTCTTCTTGAGCGCGGTGTTCGGCAAGCGAGCACGCGCCGTGGTCGCATCGCCCAGTCAGTCTCAGGCGATTGCGCGCAAAGAGCCCGTAGCCTAGGTCCAGGATCCAGCGGATGCCCGGCCATCGTGTGGGGGCCACCAGCCATCGCAGGCCGACGGCGCTATAGAGCCGGCGAAAGACTTCGACCCCCGTCAGAAATGTGCCATCGGGAAGTCGCCCGTGGATTTCGGCCATCAGACGTTCCTGCGAAACGCCGATTTCCTGGGCATTGAAGTCGGGCCCGGCAATGTTCGTGCGGCGAATGCGGCCGTGCCGGTCCCAGCGGGTCAGCATGTCGACTTCGCGGCGGCACAGCGGGCAATCGCCATCATAAAAGACCTCGATCTCCCACGGGGCCCTGGTTTTGTCTGTGGTGATGTCGCCCATGATTGCATCCTTCCCGTGGATTCTCCGCCGGCGGGTCAGCGATCTCTCGTCGCTGAATTGTAGACGATGCCACATCCTGGCCACTGAAATCGTCAATTCCTTTCATGCCAACCGTTTTCTTGGTTGCCAATCAACACAACTTCACCAGAATGATCGGGGAAACAACCTAGAAAGACCGATCCGCGTGCGTGAACTCCTTTCGCCTAAACAGGTTGCCCGAGCCATCGGTGTCAGCGAATCGTCGCTGAAACGCTGGTGCGATCAGGGGCTGCTCGCCACCGTGCGAACCGCGGGTGGCCATCGCCGGCTCGCTTTGTCGGAGGTGCTGCGATTTGTTCGAGATCACGATCATAAGCTCGTGGCGCCCGAAGCGCTCGGATTGCATCCGAGCAGTCAGCATTCGGAGCGAGGGATCGAGCGAGGTCGGTCGCAACTGGTCGAGGCATTGCTGGCCGGCGATGAGGGACTCTGCCGCCAGATTGTGATGGATCTTTTCCTGGCGCGGCATTCTTTGGCGACCATCTGCGACCAGGTTATCGCGGCGGCGTTTAGGGACATCGGCGACAAATGGGAGTGCCACGAGGCCGAGGTCTACCAGGACCGTCGCGGCTGCGAGATCGCCGTGCGGATGCTGCACGAACTGCGCCAGACTCAGGGGTCGGCGCAGACTGGCCTGACAGCGATCGGCGGCTCGATCGAGGGAGATCAGTACGTTATTCCGACCACCATGGCGGAGCTGGTGCTGCGCGACGCCGGGTGGAATGCAACATCGCTGGGGACGTCGCTGCCGTTCGCTACGTTGGTGAATGCCGTGCAAGATACCCGCCCGCGCCTGGTGTGGATCAGTGTCTCGCACCTGACCGATGAGGATGCCTTTGTGCAGGGCTTTGGGGAGCTGCACACGGCGGCCACTGAACGGGGCGCGGCGCTGGTGGTCGGCGGCCGGGTCATGGCGGACGCGATCCGCAAACGGCTCCGGTACTCGGCCTTCTGCGATACGATGCAGCATCTGGAAGACTTCGCCCGGGCTCTGGCCTGCTCGGCGACATTCCCTGCGGAAACGATCAAGGGCGCGGCTCCGGAAGGAACCACGCCCTTGAAGTTAAACTGAGCTTCCCTCGAAGTGTTGTTGTTAGTTCACTTCAGGCTTCGGAGTTTCCGCAGGCGTGTACTTCGGCAACCCGGCCTTCTCAGCCATCATGTCCCTGAGTTGCAGGGCCATCTGGTCCTTGGGGGCTGCCTTCAGTGTCCGATCGAGTTCGCGAACGGCTTCCTTAGGATAGCCCAAGTAAGCGTACTGGTATCCCAGCAAAAAGCGCTCGGCAGGGGAGTTGGTCTTGACAGCCGAGGCTTCCAAGGCTCGCATCTGGTCCGAGTACTCCTTGCCGGTATACAGATCGCGGTAGTTGCTCACGACGACGCCCCATTTGTCTTGAGGCAGCGATTGCATGGCTCCTTGCACGGCCCCCGCTGCGTCGTCGTAATTGCCGGACGCAAAGAGTGCCTGGCCCATCAGCAGCAAAACTCCGGCATTGTTGGGCTCATCCACCAGGGCATGACGCCACTGTCGAAGCGCCGCGTCGTAGTTGCCTGCCCGGAAACTCTGCTCACCTTGAGCAACAAAGTCCGAGCCGTTGTTGTCGGCCGCAGGCGCCGGCTGTTGAGCGGGATCGACCAACGTCGGTGTTGTGTCGATTGCCGTGGGCGCGAGCG
>Ga0335394_10000072_pt1 | contig 91066 bp, 69 predicted proteins | sample MAT03_FD_205741 | JGI IMG/M metagenome (GOLD analysis project Ga0335394, IMG submission 205741) | Freshwater microbial communities from Lake Fryxell liftoff mats and glacier meltwater in Antarctica - MAT-03 (spades assembly) (version 2) ... | reverse complement strand
CGCGTACAACCTCTCGACTGTCCGCGCATGACTCGTGGCCGTTGTGTTTTGCTAAAACTTCAACGTATAGCTCTTTCATCTACAACTCTATGCCGATTTTAATCGGCGCTTTCTCTGGAATGACATTGTGATCATTTGCTCCCCAATTTGACACAATAAAAGAACGTCCATTATTGATTAAATCAACACTTTACTCAAGGTCTTAAATAAAATGTGTGCTGCTTATTGTTTAGATAGAAGGTTAAGATTATGGACAGCATCAATATCACCTTGTTCTGCTGCAAGTTTCCACCAATTAATAGCTTCGCTTAAATCTTTTTTTAAGCCTTTACCCTCGTAATAATAAGAGCCGATGTTGTACTGAGCAAGAGGATCACCTTGTTTTGCGGCTCTCAGATACCATTTGGCAGCTTCAGGATAATTTTTAACCTGGGTTTCATACAATTTGGCGACATTAAATTGAGCATCTACATCACCTTGGGCAGCAGCTAACAAAAACCAATCGAATGATTTTTCTAAATCCTTATCTACACCAATACCATCTAGATAATATATTCCAAGATTGTATTGACTAGTCGGATGACCTTGTTCAGCACTCAGCAACCAGCAGTTAAATACTTTGATATCCTTATCCCATTCCTGATAATGATCCTGATAATAGTTACCAAGTTGAAACTGAGCTTCTGCATCAGCTTCAAAATTATCTAAACGATCACTTTCATTCTTAATTTCTTTAAGCCAATATTCTCTAAATTCAAAAGAACTTAAGAAATGTTGTGCTTTGAGATTTCCTTGATTAGCTGATAGCCTCATCCAAAAGAAAATTTCATGGAAGCCTTTTCTCAAGTCATAACTATAAAAATGACAACCAAGTTCATATTGAGCATCAGGGTCTCCTTTTTTAGCAGAAAGCAACAGATCTTTTACATCCAGATCTGGGCTAAAGTTTAAAGAATCATCATCTTTATTATTAAAGGAAATAACATTATCTAACATTGCTCTTTGATTATGAGTTTCATCAAAATCTTTTTTAGTACACACATAAAGAGCTTCTAAGGCGTCTAAATCACCAAGATCCGCAGATAGTTGCCACCATTTATGTGCTTCATCAAAATCTGCAACAACCACCTCGCCATTATAAAAACAAAAAGCGTAATAATATTGAGCCTCTGGATGACCTTGTTCTGCAGATAACTTAAACCATTGACAAGCAATTTCAGCGTTTTTATCTATTTCTAAACCTAAATCATAATGATAACCAAGTTCAAATTGAGCTTGACTAAAACCAGCTTCAGCTGCTGATTTCAACCATTTCATAGCTTCTTTTCGATCAGATCTTGTTTCGTGATATTTACTGAGATCATACATGCTTTTAGCATCATTATCAGATGCTTTTAAAAATAAATCGATAAACAGTTTTCTATCGCCAGTTTCTTCTGAATTACCAAGGTAACGAGAAGAGTGTTTAGGTTGTTCAGTCTGTGTAATTATAAAAAAGAAAATTGTACCTAATTTTTGCAGAGTGAGAGGGTTCATTGGGGTTTCAGGATTAATTTGAATCCAACGGCGTAAATTTAAGCTGTCAAAGGTAAATGTATTCATACCATCAGGATCTTGAGTCAAAGCCAAGACATAAGGTAAACCATTTTTTGCATCTATTAATTGTTTATATGATTTCTTGGTGATAGGATCTATTGAAGCCAAATTTAGATTTTCAGGGATAGAAAATATAGGAAAAGGATTAAGAAGAGTATTTTCTTGTTGAAAGTATGAATTCATATAAGTCCTTTCGTGTTGTGTAAATTATTAAAATCATTATGAGATAAATGATCCAGAGAATGTTTGTCAAGAATATTTTTAATAAACTTTTCTAAGTTTTTTTTTGTTGATTTTTAAAAATTTTGTGTCTGATAATAGTTAAAAAATATAGATTTTTTATAAATTATTAAAATTAATAGGAGTTTAGGTGTTATCTTTACACACTGTTAGTCACTCTTCTAGACAATCATTCTTTCAACCAAAAAATTCCAGATATACGCATACTTTAAGTCAGACGTCAAAAAGGCATTTATTCTGGGTTTGGGGTTATTAAATGGCGATTCACTTTCTTTGGCAGAAATCAAAAGAATGTTGGTTGAATTCTCAAACGATATCTAATCACGAGAAGATAGAGAGTATATTAAAGAATTTTATGGTTCAATATATCCAACAACTGAAGTTATTCAAAAGCTTTTGGTGGCTGTGTGATCAGTAATGGTGACGTGACGCGCCTTTCATCTTACGTGCTTGCAGTGTTAAAAAATACCCCTGAATATGCTGATTTACATCACTATCTAATGATGGCAAAAGCTGAGGTTGTCGCAAGACAGTTGTTCAATAGCTATGAAGATTTTTTAAATTTATTAAAAAACAAAAAATTCTGATTTGTAGCTTAAGGGCTAGCCAGCGGCCTTTGTAGCTTAAGGTTTAGCCTAAGTCCCTCGTAGCGTAGGCTTTAGCCTGCGGCGTTTGTAGCTTAAGGGTTAGCCTGCGGTGTTTGTAGCGTAGGCTTTAGCCTGCGGTGTTCGTAGCGTAGGCTTTAGCCTGCGTCCTCTGTAGCTTAAGGGTTAGCCTGCGTCCTCTGTAGCTTAAGCTTTAGCCTAAGTTCTCTGAAGAGTAGGCTTTAGCCTGCATTCCTCGTAGCGTAGGCTTTAGCCTGCGTCCTCTGTAGCTTAAGGCTTAGCCTGCGTTCCTCGTGGCTTAAGGCTTAGCCTAAGTTCCTCGTAGCGTAGGCTTTAGCCTGCGTCCTCTGTAGCTTAAGGGTTAGCCTGCGTCCCTCGTGGCTTAAGGCTTAGCCTGCGTTCCTCGTGGCTTAAGGGTTAGCCTAAGTTCCTCGTAGCGTAGGCTTTAGCCTGCGGCGTTTGTAGCGTAGGCTTTAGCCCAATGTCATTGAATTAAAATAATATATTTACAATTTCACCACTCTGAATATAATTTAGAACACTTTTTCTCATTATATCACCGCTCGAGTATTAGTTGGAAATCGCTTATTTGGATATTTGCAATGATGCTTAAATTGTCTATCTGGCCTTATCGGTTCTAAATTTCGTTTCATTAATTTTTTGATTTCTAGACAGAAAATTTTTGCAGTAATGTTCAAATTCAATAAAGCTTTCATAAATCTATTCTTCATGTACGCTTAAGCAATACTATTGTTAACGTCATATTCATATTTTCGTTTTTTAATATTTGGTTCTTTATCTAACTCCTTTTTAGCTTCCAGAGATAAAATTGTAGTCATATTAATATTTAGTAGCGCTGCATGAAAATCTTGTTCTACTGCAATCTGAGATTTTCCACTAAAATTCTCGATTTCTGCTCTAACTTTTTCAATTCCATATTTAGTTTCAATTCCCCAGCGTAAAAAATAAAATTGTTTAAATTTACCGTAAAAATATTTCTTTTTATCTAAAAGAGATGTCAAAAATATTTCTATCGCTCCTGTATTTAAGACAACAATAATAACTCTTATTGTGATTTTGGAATTTAAATCCAAACCAGGACATTCTGCTAATATTTGATCTCTATCTGCTTTGGACCGTTTTTTAAGATTAATCTTAACAATTCCATCTTTTTTACCAGAATTTACAAAATCATTAATTTCTTTTAAAAAAGCGGTATTGCATCGCAAAAAAAAATGAATATTGTTATATATTAATTTGAAAAATAATAAGACACTTGGATACCCACGATCAAACAATAGAATACTATTTGATAAAAAAGAAATGTTTTTTCTTGAGGATATAAAATAATTTACATGCGTTATTGCTAAATCTCTTTCTGATGCATTGAATGGGCATATTAGGGCATGCAATACAATTCCACTCAAAACATCAACAAATTGAGAAACCAAAGACATAACCATGCGAGATTCAGTCTGATTAGAAGATGATCCATATATTTCTCTAAGCTGATCTGGTTCAGGTAATTGAAATTTAGATCCATCAATTGCAAAAACGATGAAACCAAAAAAATATTTTATCTTCTTATTATTTTGATAAAATGTTGCTGTTAGAATATAGTTCAATTCAATAAACGCCCCAGGTAGTAATTTGAGTCTAGCTTTAGACAATGCTGATTTAGTAAAATTTTTAACCTTATTTAAATAAGTATTGCTTGAGTCAATTTCAGCAGCATTGTTTTTTTTAAAAGATTGAGGATAAAAATAATAAGAAATGAAAAATTTAGAAAACTCTTCATAGTAAATGCCTTTTGTGATAACCTATATCTAGATTTAAATTCTTCCGAATAAATACATTCTTGTAAATTGTCAAAAATCAGTTCAGATATTTTCATAGCATTCCTTCTTTTTTTGTTTGTCGAAAAACAACAATGAGGAATGCTATGTTTTTTTAGAAATACAATACCTTTAAAATGATTTCAAAACGTGTTTTTTATAAACTTTTATTTTTAATTCAATGACATTGGGCTAAAGCCTACGCTACGAACGCCGCAGGCTAAAGCCTACGCTACAGAGGACGCAGGCTAAAGCCTACGCTACGAAGAACGCAGGCTAAAGCCTACGCTACGAAGAACGCAGGGTAACCCTTAAGCTACGAGGAACGCAGGCTAAAGCCTACGCTACGAAGAACGCAGGCTAAAGCCTACGCTACGAAGAACGCAGGCTAAAGCCTACGCTACAGAGGACGCAGGCTAAAGCCTACGCTACAGAGGACGCAGGCTAAAGCCTACGCTACGAAGAACGCAGGCTAACCCTTAAGCTACAGAGGACGCAGGCTAACCCTTAAGCTACAGAGGACGCAGGCTAACCCTTAAGCTACAGAGGACGCAGGCTAAAGCCGACGCTACGAGGAACGCAGGATAAAGCCCAATACCGTCAAAATAAGATCTAAACCTTTAAATAAAAATGATTTATAAATTATGATTTGACTAGTAAAAATAATCATGGTATCAAACAATCCTTAAAATTACTTCTGAAAGAGAAAGAGAGGATGTTATGAAAAAAAAACGCATGAAATTTTGGAAAAGATTAGGGAACTTATAATGAGTGAAAGTTCTAAGAATACTTATAGATCAAACGTTAAAGACTTTTCAAGAACATGTATTGTAACATTTTCCATGTTAATAGTTTTTATTATAAATCTCGCAAAACGAAGCTTACAAATAGATTTAAACAAGTTTATTAAGCGAATAGGCTTACCTCGCATTTCAAAGCAACTTTTTTCAATTGCAAGAAGAAAAATTATGCCCTCAGCTTTTATAAGATTGACTAAAGAATTAATTCATGAATTTTATAATGATAATGTATTCCCAACATTTTTGGGATTTCGCATAGTAGTTGTTGACGGTTCTACAGTGCAATTGCCAGAAGGAGCTTTAATCAGAGAGAAATATGGTTTTTGCGGAAATGCAGAAAAATCCGATCTTATGTCTATGGCACGTATATCTTCTGCTTATGACCCACTCTCAGGCTTAACTTTAGATGCTATTATGAGCCCTTATGTAGCTTCCGAAAGAAGTATGGCTTTTGACCATATATTAAATATCGAACCTTCAAATTCTGCATCGGATCTTTACTTATTTGACCGAGGATATCCCTCAATAACTTTGATATTTTTTTTATTACACCACAAAAAGGAATTTTTAATTCGCTGTACCGAAACATCTTGGTTATCAGAAATTACTAAATTAGTAAATTTAAACAAAAAAGATACAATTATAGAAATTTGTCCGAAAATTCTAAAAGGTAAAAAGAGGCAGAATTTTCAAGAACGCTTACCTAATACTTGTTTAAAATCGACAGTAAAAGTTCGCGTCTTGATCATTAACCTTCCAAACGGAAAAAGAGAGATTTTAGTAACTTCGTTATTAGACAAAAAGGCTTATAATTATGAGATTTTTCAGGGACTATATCACCTCAGATGGGGTGGTGAAGAAAATTATAAATTTCATAAAGTTAGAATAGAAATAGAAAATTTTAGCGGCTCATTGCCTTGTGCAATCGAACAGGATTTTCACGCGTCTATATTTACCGGGAATGTAAAAGCATTAATAGCAGGTGAAGCGCAAGAAGAATTAGAAATGGAATCTTTGAAAAAGAAAAATAAACACTGTTATAAAATTAATCAAAATATTGCAATTGGTATCTTAAAAGATGAACTGATAGATGTTTTATTAAATCCAAAAGTTGATTTAAAAAGTTTTTGTGAAGAAACTAAGAATGAGATGAAAAAAAATACGGAAAGTATAAGGCCAGGCAGGAGTTATGAAAGAATAAGAAAAACTAACCGCAAGTATCCTATGAACATGCGGAGGGCTTTTTAATATGTTAATTTTTATTTTATTTTGACGGCATTGGGATAAAGCCTACGTTACGAAGAACGCAGGCTAAAGCCTTAAGCTACGAGGGACGCAGGCTAAAGCCTTAAGCTACAGAGGACGCAGGCTAAAGCCTTAAGCTACAGAGGACGCAGGCTAACCCTTAAGCTACAAACGCCGCAGGCTAACCCTTAAGCTACAGAGGACGCAGGCTAAAGCCTTAAGCTACAGAGGACGCAGGCTAACCCTTAAGCTACGAAGAACGCAGGCTAAAGCCTTAAGCTACGAGGAACGCAGGTTAACCCTTAAGCTACAAACGCCGCAGGCTAAAGCCTACGCTACAAACGCCGCAGGCTAAAGCCTTAAGCTACGAACGCCGCAGGTTAAAGCCTTAAGCTACAGAGGACGCAGGCTAACCCTTAAGCTACAGAGGACGCAGGCCAACCCTTAAGCTACAGAGGACGCAGGTTAAAGCCTTAAGCTACAGAGGGCGCAGGCTAACCCTTAAGCTACAAACGCCGTAGGCTTGAGCCTATTTTTTTACGAACTTGAAAGCGGTACCATCAAAAAGGCCTTTATCACTAAGCTTTAAAGAGGGAATAACGAGTAACGCCATAAATGAAAGTGTCATGAATGGGCTTACCAAATTAGATCCTAGCTCTTTTGCCATATTGTCAATCATTGTATAGCTTTTAGCTACTGTATAGCCATCATCAGGGCTCATTAAACCAGCAATCGGTAACGGTAAGATTTCAACTTTGCCATCAAGAGCTAAAGCAATGCCACCTTTTTCTTTGATAATTCTATTTACAGCCATGCAGATGTCAGCATCATTTGTACCAACAGCAATAATATTATGCGAGTCGTGAGCTACACTTGAGGCTATAGCCCCTTTCTTTAAACCAAAGCCGTTAATAAATGCAAGAGCCGTCTTTTCGTTGTTATACCGGCATGTGACAGCTAATTTCAAAATATCCTTGGAGATATTAATAGGATTTTCAGGGTCTAGAATTGTTTCGAATTGCTTTGTGATGAGTTCTTTATCAACAGCCTGAATAATTTTTGTAAAATGCCCATCAAGTTCGACTCTAAAATCGTCAATTATTTTTTCTTCAGTATCAAACTTATTAACAATTTCTCCAGGGATATACGGGAGCAAACTTTTTCCTTTTTCAGCAACAACCATCCCGTTAATATATGTTTGAAGAATATTAAAATCTGATAAATTATCTATGACGATAAAATCTGCTGAGTCACCAGGACGCAATAAACCGACATCCAACTTATAGTGCATAATAGGGTTTAGGCTTGCGCATCTTAAGACATCAATTACATTATACCCATGATCAATAATTGCGCGTTTAACAAGTTGGTTTATATGACCTTTTACAAGTTCATGAGGGTGTTTATCATCACTGCAAAACATGACCATTTCTGGATGTGATCCAACTATAGAGTGTAAAGCCTCATAATTTTTTGCAGCAGAGCCCTCTCTTATTAAAATCTTCATTCCATGCTTTAATTTGTGGATGGCCTCATCCAAAGTATAACATTCATGGTCAGTTGAGATGCCGGCTTCAATATAATGAATCGCTTGCTCGCCCTTAAGGCCAGGAGAGTGACCATCAACAGGAAGACCAAATTCTTGTGCAATTTTAATTTTTTTTATGACTTCAGGGTCTTTATTTAAAACAGCTGGATAATTCATCATTTCGCTTAAATATTTTAATTCATCATCTTTAAAAAGAGTCGAAATGTCATCTGCATTTATTTTGGCACCTGATGTTTCAAAGGAAGTTGCAGGCACGCAAGATGGTGCGCCAAAATAAAAATAAAAAGGAGTCAGTTTGCTATTTTTTATCATGTATCTAACACCCTCAATTCCTAAGACATTCCCTATCTCGTGAGGATCTGACACTGTAGCTACTGTTCCATGGACAGATGCAAGTCTTGCAAATTCAGTGGGTGTTAGCATCGAGCTTTCGATATGAACATGGCTATCTATAAATCCGGGCATTATAAAATGATCATATTTTGATTCGGGCTCTTCTTTTACAGACAATATTTTACCATTTTCAATGGTGATTGTGCCTGGGAAAATTCTCCGATTAATCAAATCGATAATGTTTCCATGTTTTTGAAGTGGGGGTATAATATTGTTCATATTTTTAAACTACATGAAAATGAAATTTTCGTCTTGAAAATTTATGTTTTAATAGAGGAGAATGGACAAGTGCACTATCAAAGTTTTAGATTGCCTTATTTAAAAAGCAATTTAAAACTTTAAGTATATGTGCTCTCATTAATTTTTTTAGGAGTTTTAAGTTTGAAAACAATTACAACCTACCTCGTAGCCTACTTTCTCAAAACAGCCCTATGGTTTCGTTATCGAATAAAGGTAAAGGGGTTAGAAAATCTTGATTCTAAAACACTAAATAGACCAGGCGGTGTTCTTTTTCTTCCCAATCACCCCGCAAGTTTTACGGATCCTGTTGCAATTAGTTTAGCTCTTTTTCATAAATACCCGATTCGTCCTATGATTACTGAATATATGTATAATTTGCCAATAGTCAATACATTGATGCGTTTTGTTAATGCTCTTCCTGTTCCCAATTTTACAACCTCATCAAACAGCCTAAAGAAAAAGAAAATTGAAGCCGTCACAAAAAGTATTATTGCAGGGTTAAAGGAAAAAGAGAATTTTTTAATTTATCCTGCAGGACATTTAAAGGATAATTCGCAAGAAGTTATAGCAGGGGCCTCAGCTGTACATGCGATCATTCAAGAATCGCATGAGGCAAATATTGTGCTGGTCCGCATTAAAGGACTTTGGGGAAGCAGTTTTTCAAGAGCTTTTCTTGGCATCACGCCCCCGCTTTTTCCTACCATACTTGAGGGTGTAAAGCACGTTTTTAAAAATTTGATATTTTTTACACCCAGACGAAAAATTATTATCGAATTTTATCCGGCACCTGCTGATTTCCCCCGAAATGGTACAAGACTTGAGATGAATAAGTATCTGGAGAATTGGTACAACCAGCCCGATGGGCTAACTCCTCAAAAAGGGGATTTCCCTGGAGATTCTCTTATTTTAGTCTCGCAGAGTATGTGGGGAGAGGATTATCCTATCATGCGGAAACAAAATTTAAGCGAACTTCAAGAAATAAATCTTCAAAATATTCCGATTGAAATTCAAGATAAGATTATCGCCAAGCTTTCAAAAATGACCGAGCTTGAAAAAGATAAAATAAAACCCGAGATGCAGATCTCATCAGAACTTGGTCTTGACTCTTTGGACACAGCAGAACTTAGTGCCTTTGTTCAAGATGAATTTGATGTAGCTAACATCTCAGCTTCTAATTTAACGACAGTCGGTCATCTGATGGCTGTAGCTGCATCACAAGTAGTGTGTGAGCAAGAAGAGCAAGATGAGGATGTCGATCTATCTAAATGGAACAAATTGATAGGCGATCATCCGGTTGCAATCCCTGAAGGAGAGACAATTCCTGAAGTATTTTTTAATATTTGTGAAATAAAAGGTGATAGCCCGGCATGTGCTGACCATGTGTCTGGTGTTTTAACTTATAAAGATCTTAAAACAAGAGTCCTTTTAATAGCAGATTATATCGTTAAATTAAAAGGGGATTATATCGGCATTTTACTACCTTCAAGTGTCGGGTCTGCTATTTTAATTTTGGCGATAGAGCTTGCCGGCAAAACCCCTTTGATGGTCAACTGGACAGTTGGGTCAAATCACTTAGAATCTGTAATGAAACTATCAAAAGTGGAAGTGATTTTAACATCATGGGGATTTCTTGATAGACTCGACAACGTCAATTTTGACCCTATCGAGGATAAACTTCTCATGATGGAAGATGTACGCAAAAAAATCAGTGTCGTAGATAAGCTTAAGGCTTATTACCGCTCTAAACTTAAAACAACATCTATATTAAAAATATTCAAGCCAAATCTTGCTGCTGCGGCTGTTTTACTCTTTACAAGTGGCACAGAAAGCATGCCAAAAGGCGTGCCACTTTCACATGAAAATATTTTGAGCAATTTAAGAAGTGGAGTTAAAACTGTAAATCTTAAGCAGTCAGATGTGTTACATGGAATTTTGCCTCCCTTTCATGCCTTCGGATTTACGATCAGCACGTTGCTTGGAATACTCTCAGGATTAAGAATTGCGTTTTCTCCCGATCCAACAGACGGAAAAAAATTAGCAAAAGATGCTGAAAAATGGGGGATCACCGTCCTTGGAGGGGCTCCAACATTTGTTAAAGGTATGCTTAATTGCGCTAAAAAAAATCAGCTAAAAACTTTAAGGCTCTGCGTTACAGGAGCTGAAAAAGCACCCCCTGAATTATTTCAGATGATCAATAAACTAGAAAATAAAGTGACCATCTTAGAAGGGTATGGGATTACGGAGTGCTCGCCAATTTTGACCATGAACAATATTGATAGACCTCTAAAAGGCGTAGGCCAGCCGGTTGATAGCGTAGAACTATTAATAGTCCATCCTGAAACAAATGTTGTTTTGGCAAAAGGTAATCAAGGACATATTTTGGCTAGGGGTCCAAATATTTTTTCAGGATATTTGAACCCTGGGATATCCTCTCCTTTTATCAACATCGAGGGCAAAGAATGGTATAAAACAGGGGATCTTGGAGTTTTGGATGAAAATAATTGTCTGACATTACAGGGAAGATTAAAGCGCTTTATCAAAGTTGGCGGTGAGATGGTCAGTTTAGCTGCAATAGAAGATGCTTTATTAAAAATTGCAATTGAAAAGAATTGGAAAGTTGAAAACGAAGGGCCAAATCTTGCTATTTCCGCAAAAGAAATTCTGGGAGAAAAACCAAAAATTTTTCTATTTACTCTTTTTGATGTTTCGCTAGAAGATGTGAATAGATTTTTGAAGGAAGCTGGGTTTAGCAATATTGTCAAAATTTCATCTGTTACAAAGCTCAAAGAAATACCCCTTATGGGATCAGGAAAAATTAATTATCGCGGATTGGACGAAACTTACATCAAAATGGAGAATGTATGAGCACAAAACCTCTTTTAAAAGTCTATAACACTGAAAAGCGAAAAAAAGAAGTTGTCAAACCGCTAAAAGACAATCATATCAAAATGTATACTTGCGGGCCGACTGTTTATAATTATGCGCATATCGGAAATTTTAGAACGTATGTTTTTGAGGATCTTTTAAGACGTACAATCAAATATTTTGGTATGAAAATCACACAGGTGATGAATTTGACAGATGTGGATGATAAAACAATCAAGGGTGCTATTTTAAATAATGTATCACTTGATGAGTTTACCAAAACATTTAAAAATGCCTTTTTTGAAGACCTAAAAACATTATATATCGAGCCTGTAGAGCATTATCCGGCAGCAACTGATTATATTGATGAAATGATTAAAATGATCGAGGGGCTACTGGATCAGGGAATTGCCTATCGTGGTGGTGATGAAAGCGTCTATTTTGCAATCAATAAATTCCCAAGATATGGCTGCCTTTCACATATTCACTTAAGTGAGCTACAAACTGGCGCATCCAAGCGAGTGAGTGCTGATGAGTACGAAAAGGATCATGTGGCAGATTTTGTATTATGGAAAGCCTATGATGCAACACGTGACGGTAACATTTATTGGGAAAGTCCTTTTGGTAAAGGTAGACCTGGGTGGCACATAGAGTGCTCTGCCATGGCTATGAGTATTTTAGGTGAAGAAATTGATATTCACGTTGGTGGAATAGATAATATGTTTCCTCATCATGAAAATGAAATTGCGCAGTCTGAGGCTTATTCACATAAACGCCTCGCAAATATATGGATGCATTCAGAGCATCTGGTTGTCGATGGCAAAAAAATGTCTAAAAGCCTTGGTAATTTTTATAGCTTACGCGATCTTTTAAATAAAGGCTTTACAGGGCGCCAAGTGCGCTACATGTTATTGCAAGCGCATTATAAGACACAGCTAAATTTTACTTTTACAGGTCTTCACGCTGTCTCACAAACATTAAGACGTTTAGATGACTTCGTTATACGCTTAACAACAATTAAAAATTTACAAGTTGAGAATAGCTTAGATTCAGAAGGCTCCAAACTAAACGAACTATTAGCTAAGACAAAAGATGAATTTACCGCAGGATTAGCTGATGATCTAAACATTGCAGTTTCGCTTGCAGCACTTTTTGATTTGGTGAGGGAAGTGAATACAATAGCTGACAAAGGGCTACTTTCATCAAAAGATGCAATTAGCGTGATTGGTTTATTAAAGGAATTTGATACTGTCTTGGCTGTTTTAACATTTGAAACTGAAGATGAGAAAATTCCAGCTGAATTACAAGAGGCTTTAGAAAAACGAATTCAGGCGCGAAAAGATAAAGATTTTAAGTTATCTGATTTACTCCGCGACAAAATCGTAAAAGCTGGATACATAATAGAAGATACGGCGCATGGACCGCGTTTAAAAAAAGAGAATAAAATATAATGAAATCAAGAACTACAGATGAGAAATACCTCATCACCCTTTATGAATTAGCCAAAAAAACAGATGATCTCCATACAGAATTTAGCCGTTTTGAAATTGGGGATAAAATTGGCCTTCACCCAAGAGGTGCAAATACGATTTGTAAATTATTGCTACAGGCAAATTTTATCAAAAAAACGAGTGAAGAGGGGATTTTTATCACCGAACATGGGGCAAAGCTTGTGTTGAGGCTCCTCGAAGACTAGTACATTGTCAAGCTAGAATTTACGATTATGATCATCTTTCAATTGCTTATTTATTTGAAACTACTTGAAAGTATGCGGATGTGGAAAGTTTAAGATATGCAATAAATATTTTTCTTTACCATTTCCGTGTAAGCGTCAAATCTACCCATCTTTTGAGGTCTGGAGTGACATTGTGACATTTGCTCCCCCAACACTTTATGGTTTAAAGGATCAGCAAATGTCAAAATGGACTCCGATAGGACGAGCAAAGGATACGAATGGATAGGAAAGAATTTTTTGGAGAGGCTTTTAAGTCTCTAATGTATAACGCTCTAGATATACTCGGCGAAAATGCTGTTATTCGTGCTTTAGAAGAGACAGCTAAGATTAAGGAAAGACCCCCTGGTAGTATCTTACCAGACGCTGAATTTCAGAGACTTTGTACTGGTTGCGATGCTTGCATGATTGCATGTCCTGTAAATGTCGTCATGATCGAAGACTTAAACTTAAGACTTCCTGTTATTTATCCAGAAACTAATCCTTGTCTTCATTGTATAGGTTATCCATGCATACAAGCTTGCAAAACTTCCGCTTTGTCATTTGAAAATTTAAATCTTCCAAAAGATTAATTTTATTCTATAATTTACAGTACTAGAAATATAAATTATTGTTTTTATTAAAATAAAAGACTAATGTGAAATTATAGAGTCTATCAAAGTTTTATAAGGGGTTTTTATGTCAAAATCATTATTAGCACTTCAATTGTTACTTCCTATGACATTTGCATTTGGGCCAACAATTCAAGCTGATGAGAGTACTTTTGAGCCGGAAGATGAGTATTTAATTACAGATCGAGATAATGGCTCAAGAGAGAAGCCTAATTTGTATGATTATAACAGACAAAACGTTCAGTATAATCGTAGATACCAATCTAATCGAAATGATTACTACCAGCAAGATGAAAATTACTACAATCAACCATCATCTATGGATACATTTAACAGATCTTACTATCAGGATAACACAAGCCCTGATCTCTATCTTAATAGATAATAAATTGGGTTGAGGAGGCTATTATGCTAAAACAATTATTAATGATAATGCCTTTAGTATTAGGTTCGATTTCTGCAGTCTCTGCAAATGAGGCTTCAAACGAAGTTGTGACAGGTCAAATGAGAGGATACCGTGGTGCTGGAAGTCATCATTCTGTCGAAGATTTAAGAGCTACCAGAAATCGTAAGCTAATTCGTGAGAGGGAGCATAAAAACGGGGCAAATGGAACGTTTAAAACTTCCATTGTAGTTCCCGTTACAAATCCTGTTGTAGTTCCTGGTACGAGAACTCCAAATCCAATTGTTACACCTATAACAAGATAATTTTTTTGTCGAATTAATATTTTTATAAAAAGAGGTCTCTTATGAGTAAGTATTTAAAACTTTTTATGTTTATCATGCCATTGTCTTTTACATTGTTATCAGCAACAAGCGATGACTCACAGGATCTTGTTGCAAGAGGTGGTGGTGGTGGTGGTGGTCGTGGTGCTGGTGGTGGTGGTGGTCATATGGGTGGAGGCGCTGGCCATGTAGGGGGTGCAGGTTTTGATGGAGGGAGAGCTGGAGGCTCTAATGCTGGTCGTGCCGGCAATGATTTTAACCATAATAATAACTTTAATCATAATAACAACTTTAATCGTGATGGCTATAACGGTGGTTACGGTGGTTACGGTGGGTATGGTGGAGGTGTTTACTACAACAACGGGGCTTACGCACCTGTGCTTTTGCCAAATACTCAAGATCCAAATGATGATGTAAATTCACTTTACAATCAAAATTTAAGAAACATGCAAAGAACCGGACAATAAGTCAAATTTAAGAAGGGTCAGATCAATCTCTGATTGATCTGACCCTTCTTACTTTATTCCTTTTCTTCAATCCCAAGAACATGAGATGTTCGTTCAATAGTTTTGGTTAAATGATCAAATGCATTTTCGATTTCGGCAAATTCTCTATTTAATGAATCCTGGCAGCACGCGCGAAGCTTTTTCTTAAAATCTTTTAAAGATTTTTTTGTTTCTTTCCAAATCGGATTAAACTGTTTACTCATCCCTTTAAGAATGTTTTTGTTAATCAGTTCACTTTGTAAGCGCATTTCATTTTGTTTAGCGAGCTCTTCTTGAAAAGAGCGTTCAATTTGATAACCAAGCTGCTGAGAGACTGTGTACAAAAAGTTTTTTTCATCTAATGAAAAAAGTCTATTTTTCATTTTTTTACAAACAAGAACCCCAACAGTCTCTTCGAATCCTTTTAAAGGTATATAGTAATTTTCAGATGATGGTAGGGTGTCTGTTGACCAGCCAGCTTCCTTTTCATTTTCAAATACCCAAATTGCAGCAGATTTTTCTTTTTCATTTGAAATGAGAGCTAATGAGTCTTGAAAATTAAGTCCGTTATCCAAACTTTTGACGATGATTTCAAATGTTGTATTAAAGGATTTTTCAAGATACATATTAACTTCGGTAAACAGCTTATCTGTTGTAAAAGATGCTGCTATTCGACGAATAATTCGATAAAGAGCAATAGATGTTTCCTCTCTCTTGACAAGCATTTCTTGATGTTCCCTATAGCGATCGACTAGAATTCCTGTCGCAATTGCAGTGAAAAAATAGATAAATAATAGAAGTATAGATTCGGGGGATGATTTAAATTCATCAGGAATAAAAAAGAAATACAAAATGATGGAAAAAAGGAAGGATGCAAAAAAGATAGGACCCTTCTTAAAAAATAAGCTTAAACCTAAAATTCCTATAAAAAAAATCTCTCCGACAACTTTATAGCCGATCATAGGTAAAGCTAATAAGTTAAGCGATGCAAATAAGATGACACACACGAACACGGCAAGATAAGAATTTAGCTTTTGACCTTTAAATGAAGCTGTTAATTTTTTTCTCTGATTTGTTAAAAGCTTCTCTTGCCGAATGACATGGATATCAATATCAATACATTCTTTTGCAAGTTTATTGAGCAAATTAAACTTATTAAAAAAGCTAAAAAATCGAGGTGGGGATCTCCCTACAATAATTTGTGTAACACCTCTTCGTCTTGCTATTCTTTGGATAGCATCAGCTACTTGAGGGTCGTGAGTCGTGATGACTTCAGCACCTAAGTCTCTTGCTAAAGTAATGTTTCTTGCAAGCATTTGTTCATCGCTTTCACTTAAAACTTTTCCGTTGTCTACGAAAACTGCAATCCAAGGAGCTTCAAGACTTGAGGCTAAACGCCTTGTTGTTCTAATGAGTTTTTGCGAGTGGGGACTTGGGCTAATGGCGACCAATAATTTCTCTCTTGGTCTCCATCTCTTTTCCATTTCGCTTGTTAAAACCATATGATGCAAATCATGATCGACTTTTTCAGCTGTGTATCTTAGGAGGATTTCTCTTAGTGCTGTAAGCCTATCTGCTTTAAAAAAGTTGAGCGATGCCATCTTTGATTGCTCTCCAAAATAGACTTTACCCTCTTTTAGCCTTTTAAGAAGTTCATCCGGAATAAGATCAATTAACTGAATATTCGTAGCCTTCTCTATCATAAGGTCAGGTACCGTTTCCTTTATTGAAATACCTGCTATATTTTCAACGATGTCATTTAAACTTTCAATATGTTGAATATTTAAAGTCGTGTAGACATCGATGCCATTATCAAGGATTTCAACGACATCCTGCCAGCGTTTTTCATGTCTTAAGCCCGGGATATTACTATGAGCTAGCTCATCCACAAGTACAATTTGAGGTTTTATTTTAATGATTTCATCGAGATTAAGTTCTTTAAAAGGGGTATCTTTGTACATCACGGTTTGTTCAGGGATGATTTTAAGCCCCGGAACCAAGCTTTCAGTCTCTACGCGTTGATGCGTGTCAATTGTTCCTATCTGAACATCAACACCGCTTGCGTGTAATCTTTGTGCCTCTTCAAGCATTGCATAGGTTTTACCGACACCTGCTGCCATACCAAGAAATATTTTTAAACGACCTTTTTTTTTAGCATTTTCATCATGTGAAATTGCTTTTAAAAGATCTTCTGGATTTGGACGGTTTTCCGTATTCAAAATAGCCTCTAATTGTTAAGTTTATCCAAAGCAATATTTAGTAAAAGCACATTTACATAAGGATTGTATACGAAGAAAAGAATGTTATTTTCAGCTAAACTATCAATGAGCTCATTTATCATTTTTTCCCCTTCTACAGGTTCTAAATTTCGAGCCTTAACAATTCGACTAACCTGAAAATAAGCAGCCTTTAAACTGATGTGTGGATCAAGACCGCTTGCAGAGGTAAATAAAAGTTCATTTGGGATATTTTCAGAATTGTAAATTGCTTTTAATTCTTCTTTTTTTGACTTGACTCTTTCTCTAAGAGCTAAACTTGTAGGGCCTAAATTACTACCCCCAGAATTTAATCCATTGAAATCATTACTTGAAGGGCGTCCATTAAAATAACGAGCGTTTTCAAATTTCTGCCCGATCAATTTAGCACCGACTATTTTGTCCTTACTTGAGAGAAAATCGCCATTTGCTTGAGTATTAAATAAGAGATTACCAAAACTGAAGATAAGTAAAGGGTAGGCAATCCCTGTTAGAAAAGTCATCCAAAGAAAGAGACGAAGAGCTGTTAACATGATATTCATCAAAACCTACTTAAACTACAAATTGAATGATAAGATCGATTAATTTAATCCCTATAAAAGGAGCTATAAATCCGCCAATTCCATAAATACAAATATTTGTTTTTAAGAGTTCATCAGCTGATTTGGGCTCATATTTTACACCTTTTAATGCTAGGGGGATTAATGCCACAATGATTAAAGCGTTAAAAATAATAGCACTTAAAATGGCACTTTTTGGAGAATTTAAAAACATAATATTTAAGTGAGATAAAGGCCCCTCTGTTTTATTTTCAGCCAAATACAAAGTACTAAATATTGCAGGGATGATCGCAAAATACTTAGCAACATCGTTTGCGATGCTAAATGTTGTAAGTGCCCCCCGTGTCATCAGCAATTGTTTACCTATTTGAACAATATCAATGAGCTTTGTCGGGTTACTATCAAGATCTACCATGTTTCCAGCATCCCTTGATGCTTGTGTCCCTGTGTTTAATGCAACAGCCACATCTGCTTGTGCTAAGGCCGGAGCGTCATTAGTTCCATCTCCTGTCATTGCAACAAGGTGGCCACTATTTTGTTCTTTTTTGATAAGATCAAGTTTCATTTCGGGTGTGGCTTCTGCAATAAAATCATCAACGCCAGCTTCTGCTGCAATAGCTGCGGCTGTTAAGGGATTATCACCTGTTACCATAATGGTGCGGATTCCCATTTTACGCATTTCCCTAAATCTTTCTTTAATTCCGCCTTTAATCACATCTTTTAGATGAATAATCCCCATTATGTTTTTGTTATCGCTAACAAGAAGTGGAGTGCCACCTTTTTTGGCGATAGACTGGATCGCAAGATCTAAAGTTTCCGGGTATTTACCACCCAAGAGTTCGATATGTTTTTTAATTGAATCGGAGGCCCCTTTTCTAACTATTCGAATTACTTTTCCCTCGGCGTCTAAAAAATCCATCCCGCTCATGCGAGTTTTGGCAGAAAAAGGGACTACAACAGAATTTTTAGCATCGAGGGATTGAGCGCGGAGTGCAAATTCAAGTTTTGCAAGAATGACAATAGATCTACCCTCCGGAGTTTCATCACTAAGAGATGCTAATTGTGCAACTTCCGCAAAATCTTTTTCTAAAACACCAATTACCGGTAAAAAGGCTGTTGCCATACGGTTTCCAATCGTGATCGTACCTGTCTTATCAAGTATTAAGACATCCACATCACCTGCAGCCTCAACAGATCTGCCGCTTTTTGCAATCACATTTCGTCTTACGAGCCTATCAATACCAGCAATTCCGACAGCACTTAAAAGAGCGCTTATTGTGGTTGGGATTAAACAGACAACAAGAGCTACTAAGATAGGAATCGTGATTATTTTGTCAGAAAATTCATGAGTAAAAGAGACAAAAGCTTTTAAGGAAATAGTAACGATTAAAAAGAGAATTGTAAGTCCGGATAACAAAATATTTAAGGAAAGCTCATTTGGTGTTTTCTGCCTTTTTGCGCCTTCAATCAAACTAATCATCCGATCTAAAAAACTATCACCAACCTCTGATGTCACCTCGATGGTAAGCTTATCGCTTAACACTTTTGTGCCAGCGGTGACAGCGCTACGATCCCCACCGCTTTCACGTATCACAGGTGCTGATTCTCCGGTAATTGCTGATTCGTCTACTGTTGCAATTCCTTTGATGACTTCACCGTCTGCCGGTATAACATCTCCTGGCTCACAAATAATGAGATCGCCTTTTTTTAGTTCAGAAGATGGAATTTTTATTTCAACACCGTTGGATATTTGCCTTGCATAGGATTCAATTGCAGTTTTTTTTAAAGAAGCTGCGTGGGCTTTTCCCTTACTTTCTGCAATGCTTTCTGCAAAATTGGCAAATAATACAGTAAACCAAAGCCATATGACTAACTGGATATCAAATGATGTAACATCTACTGCAAAAAAATCATATAAAAGGTAGATCGTTGTTAAAATAGCCCCAATGTAGGTCACAAACATTACAGGATTTTTGAATTGAACACCTGGATTAAGCATTTTAAATGAATTTAAAATGGATTCTTTTAATAATTTTTTATTTAGTAAACTGCTAAATTGTTGCATAGGATCCCTTATTTAAAAAAATCTATTTTCCATCATTAAGAGCTGCTCTGCAATAGGTCCAAGAGCAATTGACGGGAAAAAAGTCAATGCACCGACAATTAAAATCACGCTTAAGAACAAAAGAGAAAAAAGAAGGCTATTAGTTGAAAAAGTCCCAATTGAAGATGGTGAAACCTTCTTTGTTACCAAAAGTCCTGAAATCATTAAGCTCGGGATTAAAATGGCGAATCTTGCAATTAGCATGATGATGCCAAACATCAAGTTATAGTAGGGGGTGTTAGCATCAAAACCTGCAAAGGCGCTTCCATTGTTTGTTGTTACTGATGTGAATGCATAAATTAAGGATGTTAATCCAAAAGGGCCTTGGGTCCTGAAATAAGCTGATGCATTGGGTACTAAAGTTGTAATCATAGAACCTATTAAAATTAAGGCTGGAGGGATGAGAATAGCCGTTGTAATCCATTGCATTTCACGCACCTCGATTTTTTTTCCAAAGTACTCAGGTGTTCTTCCTACCATCAATCCGGATAGGAAAATTGTGAGTAATATAAACATGATCATGCTACACATGCCAACGCCCACACCACCGAAAATATGTTCACCTAGCATCATATTGAAAAGGGCACTACCACCCGCAATCGGCGATAAACTAGATAGCATGCTATTAACAGAGCCGTTTGCAGTTGATGTTGAAGTTGTTGACCAGAGGATGGTTGGCTCCAATCCAAATCTTGTTTCTTTACCTTCAAGTACAGGCGATGCATCAAAGTTAATGCCGTACAAATATTCACCATAAAGAGAGATCACAAAACCTGCTGCAAAAAGGAAAAAAATAACCGAGTAAATAAGCCATGCTTTTTTCTTTACCCCTATCATGATTCCATAAAAATAAATGGATGCAGAGGGGATTAAGATCATGCTGAGCGTCCCTATAAAATTTGAAAAAGCTGAAGGGTTTTCGAAGGGGTGCGCACTATTAGCATTAAAAAAACCACCGCCGCTTGTTCCAAGCTGCTTAATCGCTATCTGGCTTGCAACGGGCCCAAGCGGAATTGTTTGGGCTGCACCCTCTAAGGTTGTGAGCTTTACATAAGGTGAAAATGATTGAATCACCCCAAGACTTGAGAGTGCACAAGCTAAAATAATAGAAAGAGGAAGGAGAATATAGACTGTCGATCGTACGATATCCTCCCAAAAATTTCCGATCGTAGTCATTGATTTTCTTGTAATCCCTCTTATGAAAGCAACTAACACTGCAAGGCCTGTTGCGGTGCTTAAAAAATTTTGTACTGTAAGCCCTATCATTTGAGTTAAATAACTTAAAAGACTTTCTGGTACATAGGATTGCCAATCGGTGTTTGTCATAAAACTTGCTGCCACATTAAAGGCTAGATGAAAGGATGTGCCTTGAAAATGTTCTGGATTTAGTGGAAGATAATATTGAGTAAGCATCAGAATAAATATCGAGGTAAATCCAAGGAAATTAAAAAAAGCCATGCTCTTGATATAAGTCGATGCGCTCATTTCGAGCTTCGGGTTAATACCACCTGCTTTGTAGCATAACAGTTCGAGCCATCTAAAAGGCAAAGTTAGATAGCTTTTTGTTCCTCTATAAACAATTGCCATGTAATGACCTAATCCAATTGTCAGGGTCAAAAGTAATAACGTAAACAAAAACACTTCCCTAAAATCTGATAGATGCATCATATACCTTATAATTTTTCGGGGTTAATTAAAGAATATACTAAATAAACTAACAGAAGGGCTACAAGGATTGAAATTGAAATATATTCCCATGACATGAGGCGACCACGTATAAGTTATTTGTTAAAAAATTTCTGTATAAGCGATAGGATTAAAAAAATAAATATAAATATGAGTCTCTTTAATTTTTTATCGGAAACAAAGGTCCTAAATTGCAATGCAAGTTTTGGCTATTATGATTCATATGCTGTAAATAAATAAACTAGCCCTTAAGTCCAATTGTAAGAGCTGAAGAGATGTTTTTAGATGATAGATTTGAAACATTTGCTTGTGTTGCAAATTCTATCCATTTTAAGACAGCCTCTTTAACTTCATTTATAATTAAATGGGCTTTTGATTTATCTATTTTTGCAATAACAGCTAATTTTAGTAAATCTTGAGTACCCGGATTTCTACCGTTTCCCATAATGGTTGTACAATGCTCACCCTGAGGACCACTTGAAAAGGTTAGGTCATATGCCGGGGAAACTTTCCAAATGCCTTTTCCATCCATAATAAATGAAAAGTTTTTGGCATGATCGTCTCGGTTGTGTGAAAAAACATTAAAAACTGCATTTCGAAATTGTTTCTCTATCTCATTAACATTTTTTGTAAGGATGGTTGTGGCTTTCATTACAGATTCATAGTCGAGACTTGGAATGCGATGATCAGCATGTAAAAGACCGCTTAAGGTATGCACATGTAAAAAGTTATCTTTCGTTCTATCAAATCTTTTTACGCCAAAAAAACCGGATGTTTTTCTGGATTTAAAAATTTTAGCTTCCGGCAAATCAATTCCTGCAGCTTTAGCCATTAGATGATAGGCGTATTCAATCGAACCTATGTCTTGAGGGTCTATCGAGGATCTGAATTTTACGATCCAATCGTTATGTGCGTGGAGAAGATTATTATCACTGATTTGAAATAGATTTGTTTTTTCATCAATACTTACTAGTATTTTTGGCCTAGCACCAGCTGACGACCCATTCATTATAAGCAACTCGTCAACAAATTCTTTATTTTCATTCATTTGAAATTCAAGGCATTCTTCAGCTATTGTATCAAGTTCAATTTTTTTTTCATTCATTGAACTTGCCAAAATTTCGGGTTGATATTGCAACGCTCCCATTCCGTGCGTCCCTACATATCTTAAGCGATCAATTGGTGTTATGATATTTGGGTTAATTCCAAGATTCAGGAGTTTTCGATCTAATAGCAGCCTTCCCCATCCATCTGGTAAGCTGTCATTGAATACTCCAAAAAGCCCTTCGAAAATACGATCTTCGCAAATGGATACACCAGTTTTTAGCGGAAGTTTAAAAGGAGAAATTTCCAAGCCCAATTGAAGAAAATCTTGAGAATATTCAAAAGCAATTTTTCTATTAATAAAAGCAAGACGTCCAAGATTTATAGTTTTTTTATCGTGGCAATAGCTGATTTGTAGCGTGTTGGTTTTTTCAAAGGACATGATTATTTTCTTCCTCGTTTTCTAACTTTTTGTTTTAGAAGAATATCAAGAGATTGGTACGATTCTGTAGGTTTTGCTATAAATAATAGCGAAAATTCAGCAAGAGAGTCTAAAACAAGAGCTATACTTAAAAGAGATTCTATAGAAATTTTCCCCGTTTGCTCAAATTTTTTTATGACGCCATAGCTTACTCCCGATCTTACTGAAAGTGAGCTTTGCGTAAGATTGGAGAAAAGTCTTTTTTCTTTTGCATGTTTAGCAATTTGGAGCATAAGATCATGCGGAGTCAATAAATTAAAGTCCATGAGGGTATCCATTATATAACTTTTCTTATTATAATAGATATTATGATATCTGTTATTTGTTTTCAATGTAAATTTTAATTTTTAAACTTTTCACACTCAAAAAACTGGTTGAACCATCATTTTCGCTTGATTGGAATCGTTACATTGGGGTTATGATTAGAGTTTTTTTTCTAAAAAAAACAAGCTCAGTTTAATCCTCAAGTTACACATATTCTAAAGTGCGGAGGAGTTCAAGAACTCCTCATTTATTTAAAAAGGCTTTATCCCAATATTTGTCTTCTGGAAGGAGCGATTTTAGTGAGGCTTTTATTTCTTCGGAAGGATCATTGAAAGCCCTTGTAATTTCATTCACCATTACTTCAGCCGTTATATATTTAAAAAACAGACTCAAAATATCATCGCGATCTTTTTCAACCAAGCCATCATAAAAAGCTCCTGTATGACGATCGAATATAACAGCTTGACTAAATCCTACAAGATGGCCAATCATATTTTTTTAAGTAGGTCAATTGATGTGCACCCTGCTCAATATCATCTACTTCTCTAATCTCTTTCATAAGAGCGTTTGTCCCACTAAACTGAGATCCGATCATTTTTTGAATAACCTGGGCTGTCGATTGCGAAAGCAAGCTTTTGACCTCTTCTTTTTTACTGTTATCTTTATATAAAACATTAGATAAAACAGCTCTCCATTTGCTTTCAGTATCAGATACGTTTTATCCTGAATTTTTTAGCATCCCTTTAAGTTGCTGAGTTGGATCAATTAAAATGGGATATTGTATTCCAATTGGTTTCAAGATTATTTAAAGCAGCAGTTGCTGCCCCACTATTATTTTCTACTTTGGTTTTAAAATCATTAAAGAAATTATTGAAAGTTTCTAAAGTAACATTCTCCGGTAATTCTTTTCTCGTGATTGTAGACCCTTGAGACATGATCTTTAATTGAGCTATATTGACTCTAACATCGTCACCTTCAAACGTTATTTTTGAAGGAACAAAAGTTGAAGGTGTTTCAAATAACTCTTTTAGATTTTATAAGTAAATAAATATTTTTAAAAAACTAATACTCCAGGAGCTCCTAATTTTTTTTATTTATAAGTTAGTTTAAGTATTGGTGCTATTTTAATAATAATATGTAATTAAAATTTATTTACGATTTTATTGTAATACACACTAGTCTGCTCTTTTTTTTCGTATTTTACATTAAAAAATATATTCAAAGCATTGTATACCTGATGTTTACATATTTTTAATTAAAAATATGTACATTAAAAGATTTGAGTGATATCTCTTATTACATATGGCACATCACCTTTGCCTGATCATTTTTTCTCAAAACAAAACTCTCATTTTTTTCGAATTCTAACTAATAAACAAAGGGGAATATTATGAAATTAATTTTAAACAAAAGCACAATTTTTATGTGTCTTTTTGCTATAACAGCCGCAAATAGTGCATCAGCTGACCATGGGCAGTGCTGTGAAAATTCCGCTGATCGAAATTACAATGGTAATCGAAATTATAATCAAGGCCATTACTCATCTGATCGAATGAATCAGTCTGGCAAAAATGGGGCCGCAAATCAAAGTTACTACTCCTCTGATCGAATGAATCAGTCTGACAAAAGTGGAGCCGCAAATCAAGGTTATTATTCATCTGATCGAATGAATCAGTCTGACAAAAGTGGAGCCGCAAATCAAGGTTATTATTCCTCTGATCGAATGAATCCGTCTGACAAAAGTGGAGCTGCAAATCAAGGTTATTATTCCTCTGATCGAATGAATCAGTCTGACAAAAGTGGAGCTGCAAATCAAGGTTATTATTCCTCTGATCGCATGAATCAGTCTGACAAAAATGGAGCTGCAAATCAAGGTTATTATTCCTCTGATCGAATGAATCAGTCTGACAAAAGTGGAGCTGCAAATCAAGGTTTTTATTCCTCTGATCGAATGAATCAGTCTGACAAAAATGGGGCCGCAAATCAAGGTTATTACTCATCTGATCGAATGAATCAATCTGACAAAAGTGGGACTGCAAATCAAGCCAAAGATGCAACAATTACAGATCAGGAACTTCTACCAAAAGTACAAGACAAAATAGGTTCAGGTATCTTTACTAGAGGTTATGAAAACGTAAAAGTACAAGTCATGAGTGGCGTAGTTACATTAACTGGATTTGTAAAATCTCAAGATGAAAAAGATAAGTTAGAAAAAGAAGTCCGTGATATGGATGGCGTAAAAAGCCTGAACAGTCAAGTAACTATTCAAAATAATAATGTATCTGATAAATCTGACGATAAATTTGCTAAAGATCTGTTTGCAACACCTGCAGACGAACAACTAAATAAAAAAATTAGAGATAATGTTAGCAGAGGCTGGTTATGGGACAGTTACCAAGATGTAAGACTAAATACAACAAACGGTGCTGTAAGCATTGAAGGCACAGTAGACAGTTTGAATGATCAGCAAAAATTGATTGATGAAATTCAGAAAGTTGAAGGTGTGAAGTCTGTTAAGAGTAATTTAAGAATTTTAAAATAATTAAAAATTTTATAATAACTAAAAAAAGTAGGGAAAATATGAATAAAGATACATTAAAAGGTAAATGGAAAGAGTATCAAGGTCATATAAAAGAAAAATGGGGAAATTTGACAGATGACGATTTAACAGAAATCGAAGGAAAAAGAGATGTTTTAATCGGGAAATTACAAACTCGCTATGGTTATGCTAAGGATAGAGCTGAAAAAGAGTTAAAAGATTTTGAAAAAAATTTTTGTGATTCTGATTCGGATGATAAATCAGATAAATCATGCTGCGGTTCGTAAAAAAATAAACAGAGATCATGGCAGCATTAAAAAAGCTGCCATGGTCAACTTAAATTGAGGTATTTATGGGTAAAATGTTAATCTTATGGTTTCTTGGTGTTCCGTTTACCTTACTCATCATATTAAAACTATTTGGATTCATTTAAAAAAAACAATTGGAGGATAATATGAAAAATAATAACAATCAAAGCCTAAAAAAACTTTTTATCAGTGAATTAGAAGATATTCATAGCGCAGAAAATCAAATAATTGAAGCATTTCCTAAACTAATTAAACTTTGTAATTCGAAAGAATTGAAAGATTCTTTAGCTAATCATTTAAAAGAAACGGAGCATCAAGCAAAACGAATTGAAGAAATTTTTGAAATTCTTGAGGTCACTGAAGGTAAAACTTTTTGTAAGGGGATGGAAGGCTTGTTAAAAGAAGCAGATGATATCGTAAAAAAATTTAGCAAATCATATCTACTAGACGCTGCAATCATTAGTGCTTGTCAAAAAGTCGAGCATTATGAAATCGCCTCTTACGGTACTTTAAGAAGTTTTGCAAAACATCTGGATTTAGATAGCAAGATCATAAGTCTTCTTAAGGAAACATTGGATGAGGAAGCAAGTGCTGATAAAGCTTTAACTAAGTTTGCCGAAGGCACAATGTTTACAACTGGAATTAATGATGAGGCAATTGCTTGTTCTACTAAGAAATAGATCAGCAGTGATGAGTGTAGTCTAAAAAAGATTACACTCTAATTTCATCAAAAAGTAATTGTCATAAGCTTATCACAAGCTAGAAAAAATGGTAAAAAAAGTTCCAAAAAAATCTCCGTAAATTTTAGACGCTTGAAATTGAGGTCTGGAGTTTGGTCTTGATTTAATCAACAATGCGTGCCTTTTTGTAATATCAATTTTTGTCTTCAGTTTAGTAAAATATCTCTCCCTATTTTCTCTCCTTCTTTGTTAAGCTCTGTTTTAGTAATTAAAGGTGTTTATTGCTGCTACAGACCTCAATTTAAAGCCTCTTACTCAAGTTTCGAAAAAAAAATTCTTGGATGGAATAAAAGTCATTTATTTAATATTAATTTAATATATTGATATTAATATTAGTATTAATATATTTATTAAAATAGTAATGATTGATAAAATAATCGTTATATTTTTAAATATATTAAATAAATTTTGGAGTTTGACATGGAAGTTAAAATAAGCGATATAAAGGGTGATACGGATAAAATTAAACCTTTATCAATTGTGTTATTTAACGATACAATTTTAGAAATTTTTAATAAATTAAACATTCGAGACCTTGGAATTTGCAGGCAAGTGAGCAAGCAATGGAATAAGCTAGCAAGCGATCCTTCATTACTTAAAAACGTCATTTATAGAGATTTTGCATTTAACCCAATGGATTGGAATAGATACTTTGCGTCAGGTCTGATAAATAAATTTGATGCTCAAAAAGCATTTGAATCACTGCCATTAAATATTTATGCTATTCTTGAATCTTCCTCCCCATTACACCAGGCTAAAAAAATCATGGATACTCACATGTTAATATGGATTCCAAAAACCATAAGCGGTCAGGTTGTATCCATTAATAACTTCGCTGAATTATTAAAGCAAATGGAAGAGTTTTCTGATAATGAGCTAGGATATAACTATATTTGGGATACAGTCGCTAAGAAACAGGGCGGAAGTGTAGCTGAACACGGCTGGGTCTTAATGACAAAAGATGTGTTACCAAATAGCCGCGATTTTGATTTTGGAGCTCAACAAATTCTTGTCGGAAATTTGAATAAAAACGAAAATCAGAATTGGAAAGTGCCTAAAATGGCAGAAGCTGCTATTTGTATTTATGCCAATAACTTGAAATCAGGGAAATTTTCGTTTAGCAACAAGCCCTTTACATATACGCGTTGTCAAGAAAATGTTAAAGGGGGTCAAGTATTCATCGGAGCTTACGATTTAAAGGGGATTGATATCCATAATTTCAACTTTTATGCTCATGTGAACATAGGGATTGCCGCCGTTTGGAGACTTTAAATTTGTACATTCATAGCATAAAGAAGGGCTTTTAGCGACTGTATATTTACCTTTTCAAAGATAAGATAAGAGTTTTCAGATTTAGCCTGAAATTTATCCCAAAACATTGTTTGTCTATCTAAGCGAAAAACAGATTTTGCAATTTTAAAAAATAAGCGACTTAAAAATAATGAGATATTACCAAGCCCTTCAATTTGATCGATTTCTTTTGCAGTAACCGGGCCTACAATAACATATTTGCAATGTTCATTCTTTAAAATTTCTAATGTGCTGGTGATTAAAAGCTCAGAGGTGCCAGAAGGTGAATCTGAAGCTATGATTAAATTATTTAGTAACCAACCATCGCCTGACTTAATCATATTTAAAATCAGAAAGCCAACAACTTTTTCACCCAGTTTCGCATAAAACCATCTTTTCCCGTATGTATCACTAAAAAAGTTTTGGTGTGCGATGAAAATTTGAGGCCCTTTTCTTGATTTTAACCATACATCACCTACTTCTTTTATGGCATTTTCAATGTTAGGATCATCTGTTTTGTATTCATGAATGCTGACCTTATCTTTTAAGGCATGTTTTGCTTTGCGACGCACAAGAGATGCTTTTGGACCTGTTTTGTGTATAGGATTATCTTGTGGGTCTAATATTAGCTTATGGCCAAAGGGGATGGAAATAGATCCGAGTTTACTTTTTGCAGTTTTTGCAAAGTCTTGAGAAATAATCGTAGAGACAATACTTAATTGATTAGATTTGCAGTAATGTTTAAAAGCCTCTGTCAACGCTATTTGATCTTTTATAAGGCATAATGGATCGCCGAAGACAATTGCACAATTAGCCTCTATTCGATAACCGATAAAACCATTAACTGTCGGTATGGAAAAAAAATTACAAGCAGAATCCAAAATGGCATTTGTATTCAGATCGCCAAATTGTCGCACATGCTTAACAATCCCAAGTCTTTGGCCTACATTGACATCTTTACTAATATTTTTGTTTAATAAATCCTGCATATGCCCCCTCGAACTTTAATTTTACCGTATGGAATATCTCTATACAGTGCAATATAAATCGAAGTTTGAAGAGTATATTTATTTATTATATAAGCAATGCAATATATTCTTTATGACAAATAGGTTTTTGATCGAATATCATTTTGCCTATAGGATCATTTTCCCTATATTCAATCAATCTATTTTTGAATGTACTTTCGAAGAAGAAATCCCAATGGTCTTTCTCAAGAACATATTCTGCTGAATTACAATCAATATAAATAACCCTAACTTTATGGATGTCTTTCATTTCATAAGCATTTGAAGGGATTGCGTAAAATGCTCTAAAAGCACCTTTAGCAAAAAGAACCACAACATTATCTTGATTTAAGAAATTAATTGCATTGGTTAGATTATTTTTAGTAAATGTAAGGGATGGAAATTGAGAGTTGATAGGCGAAGACATATTAATTTATTTTCCTAGTTTAAGGGTTATAATTTTTAAATTAATTCAACATATTAACATATGAATTTTTAATAAACAATAGAAATTTTGTTACCTATTTAGCAATTCAAAAAAAATAAAGTAATTATGTTTTTAAAATATTTCTTTGTTTTTTTGGGTTAGTTAGCTATATATTAATTTATAAACACTATGTCAATTAGGAGACGCTCATGAAATATTTATCATTTTTGTTATTAGGAACTTGTTTTTTTACAGGATCCATCCAAGCTGAGGGTTTAGGAATTAATTTAGGCCCATTCAGTTTGCAGTTTAATGTCGGTGATTCATATTATGCAGATGATTATGATGATGTTTTAGATTCTCCAATATGTTTTGCGATCACAAACAGAAAAAGGTTAGGTATAATTTTAGAAAGTAAAGAAAAGATCAATACTAGGGAAATAAAAATATCAACTAAAAAATTAGTGATCGAACCCTATGCTTTTGGAATTACCAAAGATGGCAAGCCTGTTCTTAACGGAAATATCATCAGCGAAAATTTGATTAAAGAAGTAACTGTAAAATTTGGTGAAGACCAAGTTGATAATACAGGTAACTGGTCAAACAAAAGTGAAAATGGATTTTTTTCCGGGTTGTTTAAATCTGATAAATCTCAAACAATCAACATTGAAAAAGTGAGTAATCTATATGTAATGAGTAAATCCACATTTGATGCACCTAAAAATTACAAAGGGATAAAAGACGAAAATATTCGCATTATATGTGAATTACCTATTGAAAATAGAAATTAATCCATTTTTTTGAATCAATTTTTTTTGTTTCCTTGGGAGTTTAATATAATTTTTTATAGCCCGGAGCGAACCGAGAACGACCTTTTACTTAGCAATTCGCGTAAAATATGTAGCTTAAAATTTCTCTTAAGCTACATACTTTACGCAAATCTAAAGAGAAATATCGACATAAAAAGGAATAACAATCTCTAATAAGAACCTACCGGTTCTTATTTTAAAAAAATTATGATTTTTTTATTTAGTTTCAATAAATTTAAATTTTTACCTTGAAGCTTAATTGTTAATACTTCAAGTCTTGATCTTCAAAGTGGTTATATTCACCCATCAATTCCATTGAAGAGAGAATATTTTTTTTATTTATACCCAAACTATCTGCAACCGAAGTTACTTTTTCTGTAATATAATCAGAAACACTTCCAGTGCAATTACTAGGTATTTGACAAGCTTGCATCACTCCTTTAGCAATAGCACAACTTGCCTCAAATTAAGGATTATCATTCATAAAAGCTTGCTGATTTCAACACTCTCTAATTGCTTCGTTTTGATTTAGTTTATCAACGCAACCTTTAAAATTCGCAAAGATCATCTTAAGCTTCTGTCTTATTATAGGGGCGATGCTCTTTTTTCAAAGCAGTCTGTAATTGAAGGTGTTCTAAAGCATGAGATGCATTATCTTTTTGTAGGGAAATCTAGTGATCATGAATATATGATGGCATATATAGATGTTGCAAAAGAAATTCAAGGGGGTTTAGTCCATTTCACATGTCCAAAAGTATGGAAAAATTCATATTTATGAATGGATTACGATATACCTTTTAACAAGCGTAAGGATGGGATTAGAGTTAATTACCCCAGCTTAAAAATTATTTCAACGCATTGGGAGAGAAATCATCTGGAATATTAAAGTGAATTGGTTTTTTTAAGCTATTCGTATCAGCGCATTTCAGACCCCAATTTATCTTTGATAAGAGTTGAACTTTACGACTATTAAAATAAAAAAAGAGCTGGTTTCACCCTTTTTTTTTCTAATCTACAAAGATCAATTAAACAGTCTAACTACTTGTAAGTTGGCAGAAGCTGCTGAATATGCAGAGATTAAATCGATCCCGGCGCTATTTACAGCTAAGTCAACTAAAGGTTATTAAAAGTAAAATCGGCTGTTGATTTACTTGTTTCCCCAATTACTCAAGGAGCAATTGTGATACTATTTCATTAGCCACCTTTCCATCGATATTGCTATTTAGCTCTTTTGCCCTCTTCATTACAAGCCCAAGCTCTTTTTTTGATTTAGCTCCTGAATCCTTAATCGCTTGTATCATAATCTGCTCTGTTTCTTGATAAGATAGAGCTTTTGGCAAAAACTCTTGAACAATAATGATTTCCTTTTCTAATTTCTCTGTAGCTTCCGTCTGGTTTGCATTTCTTGTATGGCCGATAGCCTCTTCCAAGTTGCCTAAGTACGTTTTGAAAAGTTTTAAAATTTCCGGCTCCGAAACATTTCCACGAGCATCAACAGCTAATATTTTTGATTTTAGCATGCGTAAGGTATTTAATCTGATCGAATCCCGAGCTCTCATTGCATCTTTGATTCCATCATTAATTTGTTCGTATAAACTCATTTCTTTACTCCTATTTTAAAGCTAATAAACTACAATGATTAGCATTATCAATCAAGAAGGAAAGATTGCGTGGGCTGTAAACGGGAGTGTCTTATTGTGACCCCTTTAAGTTAAAATATTAAAATATGAAGAAAACGCACATCATTTAAGGTCTGTATGGTCAATATGTTATTTGTAACAGCAACGCTCTTCTACCCCTCGACCACTTTAAAAATGGTAAAAGTGAGCTTTAAGATTGCCTAAAAATAAGAAAGTAATAAATAAAATGAATGACTTGCCAAATAATTAAATAAATTTTAAGGTTTGGTAAGGTCGTTTAATTTAAAAAACTGACAAATCAAACATTTATATTATGGAGGTTTCTGTGGACACTAAATCATGTAAATACTGTTGTTGCTGTAAAATTGTTGGGGCTATTGTTATTATAGGAGCTTTAAATTGGGGATTAGTCGGCGTTGCTGATTTTAATCTAGTTGATTATATTTTTGGCAATGGGTCGATTGCCTCCCGCGTTATTTATAGCGTAGTTGGTCTATCGGGACTTGCTCTTTTGGCAAGTCATTTTATGGAATGCACAGCATGTAGGAAATAATAGATTAAAGTCTCAGGTGTTAAAGGAGTGCTGTTTAGCTGACACTTGTTAAATGAAAACAGTGTGTATGTATACTTCTTATTTTTCATGCGATGGTGGTCATCATAGAAAAAAACTGAAATAGCAGAAAATTCTGTTATTAAACTGCCATCGCGGAAAAGTTTGTAGGTTATGACCCCTTTATTGCTGCTTGCTGTCCATGAAAGATGATTGATGCAATCTGTCTTAGCGGCAAACTTATTCTTAATTTTTTTTCCATTTAAAATTGATGGCAGCTGTTGAATTATTTGCAAATACTGAAATAAAACAATTTGGATTACCTATAAGTGCTGCCTGATACCCATTTGACATGAGATGAAAGTAAGCTGATGCTGTAATGCTATTTACGTAAATGTTTTCATTGCTATAAAGTGTAATACCAAAGGCTATATCATAGTTAGAGCAACCAAAATAAGTTGAATAGATAAGATTTGAGCCTGTAGAATTAAGCTTCGTGATAAACGAATTGCCTGGAGCGCAACCTAACGTTGTTTGAAAAGCTAAGTATTGGGACGATAATCAATAATTTATCCTGATCGTGCGATTCTATTTGAAACCCTACTTACTTGCCCCCTAAAAGCTTTAAATTTGCCCTCGGTATCTATTTTTTTGTTCTGAGTAAATTGATAAATGATTGGTTTTAACATGAAAACCTAAGCTTCATTGTGTGTCAAGATCTCAGCTACCGTTAATTGAGAGGTTTTTTGCGCCGTCAAAAGCCAAACAGACATTTTTAAGATCAGATGCAGGTTGTAGATGCATATAACATTCAAAACCTATTTTATCACCATATTTGGGAAAACCATTACAATTTCATCAGAAGTAAAATAGAGGCTGCAATTTTTTTGGTGCGAGAGGCATTTGACGATTGTACTTGTTTGACCCACATTTTTTTTAAATAAAGAGATAAATTAACAGAGTCTACCTTGTAGCTTGCATTTGTAAATGATAAGAAAAGAGAAAACATGGTAACTGTTGATAATGTCTTGATGAACATTCTTTTTCTCTCCTTTCCAAAAACTAAAGCGATGGATTTACTGAATCTGTAAATAAAATACCATCAATATTTTTAGATTACCTTTAAATAATGAAGTGAGGCCAGGTCAACTGTTAATTTAACCAACAATGCGTGTTTTTTTTTAAAATCAATTATTGTCTTTATTAGATTAAGAAAATCTCTTTTATACCTTGAATTTGAGATGCGTTTTTATATCTCGGAGCGGAGCGAAGAGCTATAAAAAAGTTTGTTATATTCAAATCATGAAATATTAACTATTTTTTTCATCCATCATAATGTGGCTCTTGGATTTTCTGATTTTAATTTATTTTAAAAAGATGAGGGGGGTTGATTCAATATCACTTTTCAAATAGAATAAACTCTTCAAGTAATACTCTTAAAAGGGACTTAAATGACAACGCACTTAGAAGAAAAAGTTTTTGATTTAAAAATTCACGAAATTAAACGGCATATTTTCCTTTGCTGTGACCAAACAAAGCCAAAATGCTGTAATACCGAAGATGGTTTAATTTCTTGGGAATACCTTAAAAGGCGTTTAAAAGAATTAAATTTAAGCGAAAAGGGATCAATTTTCCGCACAAAAGCTAACTGTTTACGTATTTGTGAAAAAGGCCCAATTGCTGTTGTCTATCCTGATGGTGTCTGGTATCATTCATGTACAGTTTCAGTCTTGGAAAGAATCATTCAAGAACATCTTATCTTAGGGCACATTGTAGAAGAATACTCCATATGACATTTTGAACTTTATTTTCTTTACTTCTTTAGAATCAAAAAATAGATCAAAAATAAGAGTGGTAAAAATTCTTTAAAATAATTTATAGGTTTAATTTATATTTTTTAACAAAAGGATTAAATCGTGAAAAAGTTATATTGGGTTTTAATGTCTCTTTCATTTCTAGTATTTGGGAATGAAGCAAAAGTCTTTGGCGATGCAGTAATAGATGAAATACCACCTGCCGGGATTATTATTAGCACACCAGGCACTTACCTCTTGAAAAAAAATCTTGAGTGGCATCCTGAAGGTGACGGAGCAGCTATTAGTATCACAGGAAATGGTGTGATTCTTGATATGCAAGGCCATACTTTAAGATCATCTACCACTAATTTTAAGACTACAGGTATTTCAGCATCAATATGTCAAAATCTCGATATAAAAAATGGAACAATTGAAAACATGGGTCTTGCAGGTATCCAATCTGTTTTTTGCGTAAATGTCAACATTTATAAAATAGAAGTAGATGGACTAAACCATGAAGATGTAATCAATTTCGTAGTCCCAACAGGTATCTTAGCAAGTGAGAGCATCAATGTGACAATTGATAAATGCACTGTCAAAAATATCGATGTCAGAACGGCATCATGTACTGGCATTCAGCTGACTGCAACAATCATATCAAAAGTGACTAACTGTAAAGTAAGAGATCTTTTTAATAGAGATGGTGCTTGTTCTGGTATCGGACATATCGCTTGTAGCGATATACTTATTGATTCCTGCCGCTTAAACAACATCAAAACTACATTTATCGACAACCTTAACACACAAGGACATACTGCGATCGGGATCATTCCTACACTTTCAACAGGTATCACGATTAATAATTGTGTGGTGTGCAATGTCAAAGGTAGCTGTGATGATGCTCATGGCATGAGTATATTTTTGTGTGAAAACGCAATTGTCACAAAAAGTAAAGTTTTTCATGTGATAGATGGATTAGGGAGCGCTAAACAAGGCGCAAAAGCCACAGGAATAGAAATTTATGGAAATAATGTCTTAGTAAGTGATTGCTACGTAAAAGATATTGTGGCTATTAATCCAGAAGATAAACAGTCAACAGGATTTAGTTGTGGGGCATCAGAAAATGTACAATTCATCAGATGTAAAGCAAGAGATGTTAAAGTTTTTAATGAAAAAGGTAAGCATTCTGACTCCTTAGGTTATGGTACAGGTTTTGGTTGGGCTCCGGATCCAAGACCTGATTTCTTACTACCTGCTATCAATGTACTTTATCAAGATTGCAATGCTAAACATTGTCAGGTTGGTTTTGATTCATGGTTTCATATAAATTCTGTTTGGGATAGAGTGACTTCAATTGAAAATGAGATTGCAGTTTTAAACTTGGGCAATAGTGCACAAAGAACTTTATCTTGCGGACCATGCTCTGAGTGTGGCTGTACTTTCACAGCGTGTTATCCGACACCCTATGTTGTGACTGTAAATAACGTCGCGGATAACAATACATTTTTGGTCTACGGTGAAAACGGTATCATCCTTAAAGGTGAATAAAACTTTAAAAAACAGCATTACTAATACTGCTGTTTTAGCCGCTGCTTATTTTATTTGAAAAATAAATTTTTATAGCCCGGAGCTTTCGTCAAAGCGACTGATATTAGCCCGTAGTGGTTGGAGTCTTAAGCTTGCGAGGACAAAAGGAACTACTGGAGTAATGTACATAGATTTAGAGCCCTGAAGCTAAGCAAAGGGTGACTGAATAACATAATATTCGCGGCTGAAATGAGACATGGTTGTGTTGAAATATACGTTCATATTTTTTTTCAACAAAAGAAAGATTGTAACCCTAAGATTGAAGATTGATTATATTTATATCTTGGTTGCGTTGTGAAAAGAGAAAATAGCAGCATAAAAAATTTTCCTTCGAGGATTAAATAGAGATATTAGAAAATAAAATGGTTTAAAAATTGAGAATAAAAAAGTTATAATATTGAGGCCCTAGTTTAACATTGTGATCATTTGCACCTAAAAAACTTTACTCCTTCTCGGTTACCGGTCAGTACTGCAACATGGAGCGGTCTTAAACCATTAACACTTTGTCTTTCAAATGAGTTTTTTCCTAATTTGTTGGCAATTTCGTTAGCTTTTTTATCAATGCTCTCTTGCTTTTTGTAAAAAGATTTTTCTTAATAGTTTTTAACAATAAAATGCCAATAACTTGTGGGGTTGGGTTTTATAAATGAAGAGGAGACAATTGATTGAATATTTGGATTCATTTTTTTCCATTGGTTGTACTTCTAAGTTTTTTTTGTGGATTATTAAATATGATTAGAAATTCAAAGTCAATTATAGATTATTGGTTACCGTTCAAACTTGCAAAAAATCAGCAAATACTGCAAAGTTATTTGCATGGAAACTTCTAAATTTTATTGTCAAAGGAATCGATGAATACTAAAACATTAGAAATTCGTATTAATAACAATAAATGGCGTATTGGAGGTTTTTTTGGAGCAATTTTTTCAATTATCACTATTTTTTTTATCGTTCCTTTATTTGAGAAAAACTTCTACACTCATCTACTACTACAATTAAGCTTTGTTTTATTAATTCTTTCCACTATTTACACGATCGATAGACATCAAAAAATTTTGTTAGTCGGCCTTGTTTTTCTACTTCCATTTATCTATTTTGATTCAGTAAGTTTTCAGTATCATTCTTTGCTCCATATGATTATTGCATATGGAATTTTTTCTATTTTTATATTACTTGCTGTTGTCGTCTTAATGAGAAAAATATTACGTGCTAGCTTGGTGGATGCTGACCTTATTTTTGGAGCATTAATGGTGTACCTACTTTCAGGTGCGTTATGGGGTAATTTTTATTTTATGGAAAATATGTTATTTCCCGGGAGTTTTAATGGTGCAGGTATATTATATTTTGATAGCACTACTTTTTTAAGTGCTTATGAACAACAGTTTAATTTTTTATATTATAGTTTTGCCACTTTAGCGACACTTGGTATGGGTGATATTACTCCTTTAAGCCATTTAGCAAAATCACTGACAGCCATGGAAGCCATGTTTGGTCAATTATTTGTTGCCATCATTATCGCTAAATTGGTTAGTGTCTGGTGGCATGTTCCTAGAGCTTAAAAATTAAAAATTACGAGATCATTTTTTTTTACTAAAAATAAAACTTAAAAATGGTTTTAAATAAAATTCGAATTTTTCCATACCTAAATAATTCAAAAACCAATTCTGCGGTAGTTTTGAGTTAGACTTAGCAATTAATTTATCACCCAAATAATAATTAATATATAAATTGTCAAAAAAATGATCATTTATTTGTTTTTTTAAAGCAAGCGAAGAATAGACAAATTTAGTTAGAGAATAAAAAGAAGTGAAAAGTAATTTTACACAATTACCCTCACATTCTATTTTAATATGATATTTGTCTATTTTTAAATCTATTGTACCATTTAAACAAAATTCAGATGAATTATTCATTATTTTCTTTGTTTACATTGTCGTGAGTACTAATATGAAGATTTCCATTTAATTTCCAGTGAAAGTGATCAGACTTCCCTAGTTTGGACGGAAGGAAAATATCTAAGTCATCAAATTCGTAAGTGATCTTACTGCCTCTCCCAGTTAACTTGTCATATAATCCTAAGGCAAAATCTGGCCAAGTTGCATCTTCAGTTTTTGTTTTTTCTGAAGATGAGTTTGATTCATCATTTTTCATGGATAACCCCTTTTATTTTTGATACGCTCTAATTAAAAAAAAACTTTCATCCTGCGTAATTTTCTTGTAACTATTATGTCATTTTTAGGCAAGGATAATTTGGGCTTGCGGTTTATTAAAGGTAAAGGTTTTGCAATACGATTTCATATTGTTTAAAAGCCAGCACTTTTTTACCGAATCTGTGCAAGATAAATATTTTAAAAAGGTTATCAAAAATTTTAACATGGTTTTATTAGATATTTTACATGAATTTTTTGAAGGTGTTAAACCAGTTTTCGATTTAGGACTTATCTGTTGTTTATCTTTTTGTCTTATCAGGCAAAAAAAGCTGACACTTCGTAAAAATAACTACATGTTTTTATCTAAAAACTACCACCAAGCGCGCGTATCAGATGGACAGTGGATGCATATCTTGCTCCAAATACACGTACATAGGCTCTTTGTGAATCAAGAAGAGTACGCTCTGCATCGACAACATCCAAATAAGTGACAATGCCTCTGTCATAGCGATCTTGAGATAAATCTAAAGTGTCTTTTGCAGCATCGACAGCCTGAACCAAATAACTGGCTTGTGTTTCTAAGTATTTTATTCCGGCAAGCGCATCTTCAACTTCTTGAAAGGCAACAAGGACATTTTGCTCATAAAGCCCAAGATTTTGCAAGTACCTTGCTTTTTCAAGCTCTACATTGCCAGATACTGCACCCCCATCAAAAATCATTTGCGAAATACTCACTGTGTAAGACCAAAACCTTGATTTCCAATCTAAAAGATTACTCCAAACAGGGGTTGAAAAACCGATGGAGCCTGCAAGATCAAGAGATGGTAAATAGCTTGCGTAGGCAACAGCAATATTTGACCATGCAGCAGCAATCAAACGCTCCCTTTCTCGAATATCTGGTCTCTGAGCCAAAACAGATGCAGGTATTCCTGGAGGGATTAAAGGAGGGTCAACATGTAGAGGCGAAAAATCGACTGAAAACTCAGGCGCTTGAAATCCTGCAAGTGTCGCTATCATGTTTTCCTGAATACTTCTTTGACGGAGCATGTCTTGGTAGTCTGCATTTACGTCTGCATATTCAGTAATTGCCCTAGATACATCTGTATAGTTAACAATCCCTGCATCGTATCTGGCTTCGTTTATTTCAACAGCATTTTTTCTAAGGCGCTGGCTCTCTTCCAAAACTTCTCTTTCTGAATCTAAAGAGCGCAGGATAAAGTAATTGTCTGCAAGGTCTGTTGTGATAGATAATAAAATAGAGTTAAAGCTCATTAAAGCGGCCTCTTCTGTATAAAGAGCTGCATTATAGCCATTTCTAATTTCACTCCACAAATCCACTTGATAATTGATGTTTAGGGGGAGCGTATATTGTGGAAATACACCTCTTAAAAGCTCTGATGGGGCAGATGGGGCTATTGCGTTCTTATTGAGGGGGCCGTTCATGTTGTTAAATCCCGATCCCAAAACACCTTCTCTTTTTAAAAAAGCAGGTTGAAAAAAAACTGAAGGGTAAAGGTAAGATCTCGCAATTTCTGCTTGAGCCCGAGCTTGCATATAATTTTGGATCGCAGCCTTTAGCGTTTGATTATTTTTAAGGGCTATCTCTTCAAGCTCTGTTAAGAGAGGGTCATTAAAGACTTTCCACCAATCTGCCATACAAAATTTTTCTGTAGTCTCAATTTCCTGTTTAGTTTCTTTTTTCCAGTCTACCGGGGTATAGGGAATCGGTTTTTTATATGGGGAAATCGGGCTACAGCTAAACGCCAAAAAAATTAAGCTCAATGGAAATAATTTTGTCTTCATTTTGGCCTATCTGTATTAATAAATACATCCACTTGCTGACCTACAAAAATAGGGTAATCTGCTGGATTTTCAAATGAGTAAATCACCTGCAAAACCCGCGTGTCCACTCTCTCATCTGTAGCTCCAGTCAATGATTTTTTAGGGATGACAAATGGCTCTAACCTTTCAAACTTTAAGGGAATGCTAAACTTGGTGTTATTTTTTAAAAATGCAACAGCGTTTAAGTTTGGATAAAATCTTGAGGCATTTTGCTCATCGATATCTACCCTAACTTGTAAATGTTTAATATCGCCAAGTAAGATCGCCGGATTTTGTGCGGATGAGGAGATATATTCTCCTCGGCGAATATTACTTTGTAAAATTTGTCCAGCTTTTGGTGCACGCACTATTAAGCGCTCAATTAATTTTAGGGTTTGGTTTACAATAGCCTTCGAGGATCCTAATTGAGCCTCTGCGACTTTTACATCATTTTCACGAGTTTTTACATCTTCCTGGCTTACAGCGCGCGGATCTTTTACGGATTTTAGTCGCTTAAGCTGGTCATTTAAACGCATGACTTGCGCCTCTGACACCTTAACGCTTGCTTTTTGCTGAATAAGCTCTGCTTGTAATTCTCTTGAATCAATTTGAAACAACGGATCATTTTGATTAACATGGTCTGAAACTTTAACAAAAACTTCCGTTACAAGTCCAGATTGCGGAACACCAACCAATATATTGCGGTCTGCAGATTCTATAATTCCGGATGCTGCGATCACATTTTCATAAGGGTTTGCAGCAGGGGATCTGACTTCAACTCTTGGAGGTAGCGGCGCATTGATAATCCTGACTAATATAACGGCAGCAACTATACCTGCCAAACTTAAATAAAAAGCAAAACTTTTAAAAACAAACATATATTCCTAATGCTTAAGATACTTAATTTTTTAATACTTCCATTACTTTTCCATCATCCATTTTTGCAATACGATCTGCGTATTTGAAAATACGACTATCGTGGGTCACTAAAACAACAGACCTTTCAGGATTTCTTGCAATATCTACTAAAAGCTCCAAGATTTTCTCTCCTGTGACAGCATCAAGCGCTGCTGTCGGCTCATCACAAATGACAAGTTTTGGCTCATGCACAAGTGCCCTTGCAATAGCTACTCGCTGCTGCTGACCCCCTGAAAGATTTTTTGGAAACTCCAATTCTCTATCTTTTAGACCGACTTTTTCAAGAGCATTAAAAGCTGCCTCTTGAGCTTGTTTTTTTGAGTGTCCATTTAAAATCATGGGGATCGAAACATTTTCCCATAAATTTAAAGAACTGATCAAGTGATAGGCTTGAAAAATAAATCCAACATTGATTTTACGAAAATTTGTAATTGATGCATCGCTCAATTGATGTAGGGGTTGTCCTATCAGATCAACTTCACCAGAATCAAACCGCAATGTTCCTGCAATGACACTTAGTAAAGTAGTTTTTCCGCAGCCTGACGGGCCAACGATCATCAAAAGCTCTCCAAAGCAGGCATCAAAATTAACATCCTGCAAAGCTTTAATTTTGTAAGTGCCGGTAGAAAATGTTTTATTCACATTCCTTACGTGAACGGCTAGTTTTTTTTCCTTATCCACGGAATACCTCAGCTGGCTCTAATTTGCTGATTTTTCTTATTCCTAAGTAAGCTGCGACAAGGCAAATAAAAAGCACACACAAAAATGTAAATATTAAAATTTCATAAGGCATATAAAAAGGAGGCTGCATATTTCTTAAGGAAATATATCCAAAGACAGCTGAAAGCCCAATGCCGATACCATAGCCGATCATCCCAACAAAAAAGGCCTGGAGCATGAGCATGCGGCAAAGAAGGGCATTACTTGCGCCCATAGCTTTTAACGCGCCTAAATTGCCAAGATTTTCTAAAATAAATGTATAAAATGTTTGTCCTGAAACTGCCACGCCAACCACAAAGCCAAGGAGTATCGTCGTTCCAAATGAGATAGGAATTCCGGTATTTTTAACAAACCACCAGATTGTATCCCAAAAGAATGTATCTTCCGTCAAGCTTTTAAGACCCGTTTCCTTGACAATTTCTCTTGCTACTTGTTCAGGTGTCCAATTTTCTAATGGCATCACCAAAACAAAGGATAAATTTCTTCTTGTTTTAGGAGTAAATTCAATTGCTCTATCATATGTTGTGTAAACAAATGGATAGCCAAAAAAAGAAGGGGCAGCTTTGCAAATCCCGACAATTCTTGCTTCATGATCGTTTATATCAAAAATATCTCCAATATCAAGCGGGTTTTCACGACCCTCATTTAATTTGCCAAGCCCTATTTCATCAATGATTACAGCTTGTGACTGCCAGAGGTCCTCAAGTCTTCCTTTGATCAATATAGGAGGAACACCAATTAGAGTGGATGCGTCAACGCCAAAAAGTTGGATGGACTTAAAATGGCCATTATAGAGCCTTGCTTGCTGTATTGAAAAATAAAAAGGAACCGCAAAGGCAACTCCATTTACTGAACGCACACGAGCAAGGTCAGTATCGCGCATTGGTTTAACTTCGTTGACTTGTTCAACTTTTGGATCCATGACCCAAACAGGCATATTTGTATTTCTTAAAGTAGCTGTAGTCCAGCGCATTAGACCCATAAAGACACTTGATTGCTGGGTCATTAAAAGAGAGGCAAAACTTAAAACACTGATCAGCATAAAATATTTTGCCTTATCGCCAAAAAGCATTTTAAGTGCAATCGTGTACATATTGGATATCTTTAAAGTTTTAAGATTAATTTAAGATCGCACTATATGGCTTTAAGCCAATTTAATCCAAGAAGTTTTAATCAATTAGGCTTTATTGCACATTACGCTTTCAGCAATTCAAATTTTTTTAGAAAAGAGTCCTTATTGTAGCCTACCTTTATTAATGCCTTCCTCTAAGGAAAGCAACGATAGTTGATTTTTTTGAATAGTATTTAAATAAATAAGTTGAGTGCTAATCGCTTCACGATTATAAGAAGAATGATTAGTAAGTTTCACCATTTCAGATATTAAGTAAGCTTGTTTGTCAACTGCCTGAAGTATATCTTCCGCAAGCGTCTTATTTGCGATTATTTGAAGAGATTGGATTAGCTTTAGAATGATCGTTGTATTTTCTTTAGCACTTTCTCTTATTTGATCGAAAGATTCATCAAGAAGTTCTTCAAAATTGCGATCTTTAGTAATCACTCTTAATTCTTTTTCGTCAAAGTGATAGCAAGAATTGAATTTCCTAGATGTCAAATGTACCATAATAGCTGTTAAATAATTCAGAGACATGACCGCGGTTGTTGTGTCATTAATGCCAGAGGAGAGTGCTTTTAGCGCAATGTCTACTAGCTGTCTTATCCCAAAAGAGATATCTTGCTCCATGGTACGTTGTTTGTTAAAAATAAAAGAGGAGTTTATAAAGTCAACTGTCTCTTGATCCTGCTCTCTATCGATCGTTAAAGAAACCAAAACTGTATCCCGAACGACAAATCCACCGATTACGTGATCTATTCGCAAAATTGTTTTTTTTTCTCTAGCTATAATTTTAAGTGTTTCTAGATTTACATTTTCAATATAACCATTTTTATTTGCCAAAATCGGAAACCAGTTGAGACCCTTTAATGATTTCATAATATTTTCATCATTTTCATGTATTTCATTTTTTAAATCTTTAAGATAAGTAAGATCTATTGAAGCAAAAGTTTCATCGGCTATCGATGATAAGATATTTGAGGCCTGAATAGAGCAAGCTATATGATGAATAAAATAAATTAGCGCGCCAACACCTGCTAATGCTAATATAAAAGCGAAAAAAACCGCAAGCCTTGGGATAAATTCTCCTTGATCATTTGCGCTTATAGTGCAAAGCACAATCAAGCAGTAGGTAAAAATACCTACAAAGAGGCCTAATATAGATTGTGTAACTCTATCTCGCGTGAAATTTCTTAAGATGCGAGAGGTGTATTGACTTGACACTAGCGTTAACGTGACTAAAGTCATGGAGAAAGTAACTCCTACAACCCCCATTATGGAGCCTGCTATCGTAGAGAGCATTATGCGGGCGGCTTCAGCTCCTGATCCAAAAAATTGAATTTTTTGAAAAAATTGAGTTCCATTTTCAGATGGTTCTAATTCAATTAAAATAATTGCTAATAATATGCTGAATCCGACTATCGCGAAGGGCAAAAACCAGAGTGTGGAGTGCAAATATTCCCAAAATGATTTAAGTTTTATCATTTAGTACTACCCTTTAAAATTTTTAAATTGTTAATTAATGGTTTCAAAGTAATTGAAAAAAAACTAACCCACCTTTTGTCAAGTTATTCTTAAAAAAAATGAGTTTCAAAACTACAATTTACTGATATCCTTATGTTGACAAATAAAAATTAAATGTCAATGTTGAATATAAATAAGTATATAAGTTCTTGAAATGTAATTTTGTTTAAAGAGTTACTCGCGTTTATCAAATAAAAGCAAATTGAGTAAATATATGAGAAATTTTTCTAAAAAAATTATTTTCTTTTTCTTTTTTCTTCCCTCTCTTAGCTTTGGGCAGCAAAATGATAGTTTAAAAGAAGATATAAAGCCATCTGAGGCGGTAGCTCAAATAGAAGTTAAACCAACTACAAAAGACGCAGAAATAGAAAAGCGTCTTGAAAACATTCTTAATGCAACAGCATGGTTTAATGATACGTCGGTCGATGTAAAAGAAGGGGTCGTCTTTCTTTTCGGAAGAACTAGAACCGATGATTTTAAAAAATGGGCTGGCAGTCTAGCAAGAAACACACAAAACGTTGTTGCAGTGGTGAATAAAATTGAAGTAATAGAGCCATCTCCATGGGATTTTAGGAACTTTATAGAAATGATGAAAAATCACTGGTACGGGCTGATCAAAGCAATTCCATCGATCATTTTGGGAATAATAATTCTTCTTATAGCTTGGGGTTTTTCAAGTTTAGGCATGATGGCAGCAAGAAGTTTAATGAAACGTAAATTTGGTGGTTCATTGCCATTAGAAGTGCTTTCAAGAGTTATTGGAGTGATGATTTTTCTTGTTGGGGTCTATCTAATCTTTGAGATGGCAAATCTAACAGGTGCTGCCCTTACTATCATTAGCGGAACCGGGCTTGCAGGTATTATTTTGGGTATTGCATTCCGAGATATTACCGAGAATTTTTTAGCCAGTATTCTCTTAAGTATACACAATCCATTTCAAAAGGGTGATCTCATTGAAGTTTCGGGCTTTTTAGGCTATGTGCAAAAACTGACTATGAGAGTTACTGTCTTAATGTCTTTAGATGGGAATCATATACAGATTCCTAATTCAGTGATCTATAAAAATACTATTCGAAACTTCTCAAGCAATCCGAACAGGAGGGAAGAGTTTTCTGTCGGCATAGGTTTTGATGAAGTCATAACTGAAGCACAGAAAATTATTTTAAAAGTTCTAGCTAAGCATGAAGCTGTATTAAAAGAGCCTGAATCTTTGGTTTTAGTAGATAGTCTTGGAAACTCGACCATTAACTTACGAATATATTTCTGGCTCGATGGCAGCCAACATAGCTTTCTTAAAGTCAGATCATCTGTCATTCGTCTTGTTAAACGAGCTTTCCAAGAAGAGGGGATCTCTATGCCTGATGAAGCTCGTGAGGTTATTTTCCCCAAAGGAATTTCTGTTCAAATGGTTGATTCAGAAAAACCAAAAGAACCCTCAAAAAATGAAAATAATCCTAAAGAACCACTTAACGTAATTGGTGAGGCTGAGCTTGGATTACGGACTGAAGCTGAAAATATTAAAGAGCAGGCAGAACAGGCAAGAGCCCCAGAAGAAGGGAAGAATCTTTTAAAATCCTAATTAAGTTGCTAATATTTTTTTAATACCGTGACTTCCTTTTTTTAAACAGGTAAAATATAACCATAAAAAACGAAGGGAAGTTAAAAATGGATATAATAGAACTTGAGCAGGAAATTAAAACCTTAAAAGAGACTAATGCTGAATTAAAAGCATTTAAAGATGAATATGCTTCTGCCAAGCAAAGCTTAAAAAGAATGAGCAGTAGATTGCGCAAATTATGCAAGCGGCTTGAGCCCACAACCGAAACCGTACTTGAAATGCGAGATGTCGCAAAAGAAATCAAAAACCTTTGCAAAGATGCCGATGCATAAACCAAAATTACACCCTCGAAATCGCAACAATACCTCCTACGATATCAAGCAACTAGTTGTAGTTTGTCCTGATTTGGCAAAATATTTGAAAACCACTCCAGCTGGCACTGAATCTATCGATTTTTCAAACCCGGATGCTGTAAAATTATTAAATAAAGCGATTCTTAAATTTTACTACAACATCGACTGGAATTTGCCGGCAAACTATTTATGCCCCCCAATACCTGGACGTGCAGATTATATCCATTACATTGCAGATTTAATCCCTACAGGAAAAAACATTAAAGTCCTCGATATTGGTGTAGGAGCTAATTGTATTTATCCTCTCATTGGTACAAGAGAATATGGGTGGCATTTTGTAGGGACTGATATTAACGAGGAAGCAATTTCTATTGCCAAAAACTTGATTAAGCAAAATCTTTTAAGCGATTCCATACAAATTTTCCACCAAAAATCTCCTGACCGCATTTTTGAAGGTTTGCCAAAAGAGCTTCATTTTGATGTATCGATGTGTAACCCACCTTTTCATGCATCTCTTGCAGAAGCTGTGCAAGGGACCAAAAGAAAATTGAAAAATTTAAAAGTTAAATCAAATCAATTAAATTTTGGGGGAGTCGAAAATGAATTATGGTGTCCGGGTGGTGAAGTTGCTTTTATTACACAAATGATAAAAGAGAGCCCGATGGTGAATTGCAAATGGTTTACGACTCTTGTCTCAAAAGAGGCAAGTCTTCCAAGTATTTATAGAGCGTTGAACAAGTTAAAAGACGTCGAAGTAAGAACCATCGATATGGGCCAGGGTCAAAAAAAAAGCCGCATCGTCGCCTGGAAATTCCATCATTAACCCTAAATATATGCCGATCTTTCAGGCTTTAGCAAAAAATCATCTTTTAAGGTATAGACTAGTGGTTTTTAGTATAAATAAGTAATTGTTATTAATGCCTGAAAGACTGACGCATTACAGCCAAGGAAAGTGAGGCCTCTTTAAGTTGGAAAATTAGAATTAGAAAATAACGTACTCTTTGAGGTCATGCTAAATTCTTTATCCCTCTTTTAGTGGTTTTAAAACAGGGATAAATTGGGGTCTGGAGTAGGGTGGCACGTATAGCTTAAAATACCATGGAAATTCACTTTAATATTCCAGAAGATTTTTCTTCCATTAAACCTATAAAGCTAATTATAAAGCCGGCCGCGTAAGCGTCAAATCTACCCATCCTTAAATCTTTAATTTCTTAACTATTCGCAGGACTATCGGGATCCTAGCTTGACAGATTGACAGTTTCTATAGGTATATCGAGGCAATTTAAAAGAAACTTTCAATCTGTCAAGCTAGGGGCCCGATAGTCTGTTCAACACTACGAATAGCTAGGAAACTAACTAAGATGCCTGCGTCCGGCTTTATAATTGGCGGAAAATCTTCTGCAATATTATGAGTAGTTTTCAGATGTTTTTAACCTATTCGTGCAAGTCGAGGTCTGGAGTGACATTGTGATCCTTTGCACCTACAAAACCTTATAATTTCAAAGATCAGCAAATGTCAGAATGTCAAACCTGACTTCGAACAACTATACTAAAACGTAATTCTTAAAAAAAAGCCGTTTCCATTTTCATGGAAACGTTTTTTTTATAAGACTGTTACTTATAAAATGGATGTCGGGGAAAAGTAAATTTTCATTAACCTCAGCGCCTGTTTTGTTAAAGTTACTACATATAAAAAAGATCCGGCATTAAAATATTTTGCGGCAAATTTAAAGCTTTTGATACGCGAAGAGCCATATTATCTGTCATTATTTTCAATTTCACGGATCTTAGTTTTAAGACTCGAATAATTATCTATATTCGGTATAAATAACTTTGCCAAGCCTAATTTTTTTAGATTTTTGCTTTTCCTGAGTCGCTTCGTTTAGCTTCCTCTACAATTAAGTTCTTTTCGTCTCATCCCCTTCATGCACAATCACTTAATTCAATTTTCAAATCCTTTATTTCTTTGAATGATTTCGGATTGAACTTCTAACATTACGGTCTTTTGTTTACCTTTTCCATCTTTATCAGAGTTTGATGAGCCTGGTTTAGATAGACCTAATTAATTTGGTGGAATGTTTGGCCGTGGCTTCTGAACATTAAGTACTGCATTTTCGTCTTTAGGAATTTAGACTTGCTCTTTTAATGCCAAAATCATACCAGCATATTCTTCGTCCTAGCAGCGAGTGCTTCATTCTTGGCTATTAGCTTTCTAATCAGAGAGGCTATTTCCGGATCAGATATAGGTAGTGTAAGTTTAAATACTGACATGGCTCAACATAATAATCAAAATATTTTTGTAAGTCAAAAAGATTTTTAGGAAAAATCTCTAAGGCCACTTATTGAGAAGTTATGAATTATTGTCTTGCCAAGCACCTCAAAAATTAAGCGAATGAAGGGATTGCTTTATTTCTATACCCTTTTTATTTTTATAAGCGTACAATAAGATGTTCAATCACACTAATTTATGTGTTTTTGTTTTTTATTAATCATAGAAACCAAAAAGGATTTTTTATGAAAAAAAATATATTACTTTTTATTCCAATTATTACAGCTTGTTTTTGTGGACTTGCTCCAAATGTTGCAGCAGGTCAACAGAGAAGCACTGGTGAAAAAGTTGATGATGCAATTGATTATAGCAAGGATAAAGCTGATAAAATTAAAGACAAAGTCAAAGAGGGTTATGAAAAAACTAAAGACAAAGTCAAAGATGGCTATGATAAAACTAAAGATAAAGTAAAAGACAAAGTAAAAGATGGTCTTGATAAAGCTAGAGATGGGCTTAAATAAAATTATAAACATTAATACAGTTTATTTATCCATTCAAAGACATTAATTTAATGTCTAAATCTAATTAGAAAAGGCTTTTATGAAAAAAAATATTTTGTTTTTAGCTTCAGTTGTCTTTGTTTTTGGCGCATATTTGCCAAGTTTAGTAGCAGATGGATCTACTACGGCAGGTCAAAAGCTTGATTATGCAATAGACTATTCTAAAAAAAAACTCGAAATAGCTAAAGAAAAGATTGAAGAGGGTCTTGAAATAGCTAAAGAAAAGATTGAAGAGGGTCTTGAAATAGCGCAAGAAAAGCTCGAAGTCGGTTTTGATAAAGTTAGAGAAAAAGTCAAGGAAGGCTTAGATAAGCCAAGTGAAAACCTTCACGATGATAAAAAAACTAAACAATAATTAATCTAAGATCCTCTTTCAAGTATAATAAATATCTTGGAAGAGGATTATCTTTTTAAAAACTCTATAAGCAATCGTAATAATAATCTGAATCTTTTAGTTTTGAGGGAATATTTACCTCTTTCACATTTGTTTTTCTTTCCAATCTTTATGACCTGGCCGATATTTTACCAATCAAAATTTATTATCTTGGCTTAAGCAATTGCTACAAGCAATCTTTTTGCTAATTAATCACCTCCTTATCGATGGAGAATTCGGAAAAAGAACTGAGGCTGATTTCATATTAATAGGGTGCGGTGCAGCAGGCTATATTAATGAGTGGACTCTGAGAGAATGGTCACTTTTCAGTATTAGGAACAGAAAGTGGGCAAAATTTGGCAAATGACCGAACCAATAAAGCAAGTGGGTCTTAGAGCATTTTTATTGCCTAGTGCAGCAGGGAGGGCCGAGTTTTTTTTTGGCCTGGATGGACTCAATCCTTATCACTCCCTCGATAATTCTGAATCTTTAAAAAATTAATAGTTGATTTTACTCTAGTTAATTTTACCTTGAAAATATTGTATCTAAAAATATAAAATAGCCAGTAATTACTTTAAAAAAGATTGAATAAAGTGGAAGATAAAAAAACTTACTGGACTATTTGTCCAGAATGTCGCGGATGCGGTAAAAAATATTTGAAACTTCGCAAGAAAGCAAAACTCCGCTACCAAATAGCAAATAATGAATTTGAAAAAACTAAAGCTGAAGGTAGGGATTGCGATCGCCCGAAGATTACTCAATATTTATGCGACAATTGCAGTGGATCCGGGCTAATTCCTGCAACAAGTCACCCTATAGCAGATTCAGAAAACTATCCTCATGTAGCAATTATTGGTGCAGGGATTGGGGGCGCCTCTCTTGCTGTAGCTTGTTTGCATCGTGGCATTCCATTTACCCTTTATGAGCGCGATACTAGCTTCGATGCAAGAGCGCAAGGCTACGGACTTACCCTTCAACAAGCAAGTAACGCAATTAAAGGATTTGGTCTTTTTTCTTTAAAAGAAGCTGGTAATTCCACTCGCCATGTGGTGCATACTACAGAAGGAAAAGAAATTATTGAATGGGGAATGAGGACGCATTTGAATAAAAATAAATCTCCAAAGCGTGTAAATGTACATATTCCAAGACAGGCCTTGCGGTTCAGTTTGCTTGAGCAATTGGAAGGCCATGATGCTGTGCAGTGGGGGCACAGATTAAGCTCCTTTAAACAATGTGAAGATAAAAAAATTGAGCTAAGCTTTGAGGTTAACGGCAAATGCAAAAATGCTAAGGCAGATTTGGTTGTCGGTGCTGATGGGATTCGTAGTGTTGTGCGCAGCTTACTTGTTGCTGAGGAGACTACTCCTTTACGTTACCTTGGTTATGTGGTGATTTTGGGTATTTGTTCTTTAGATGCTCTTAATGGTTTTGAGAGTCCTTTGCTCGACTCAGCCACCGTGTTTCAAACGGTGAATGGTTATGAGCGAATCTACATGATGCCTTATTCGCTAGGCTCGATAATGTGGCAGTTTAGTTTCCCTATGCCAGAAGATGAAGCTAAGCTTTTAAGTGCAAAAGGAGCAGAGGCACTTAAAAGAGAAGCGTGCCTTAGAGCTAACTGGCATCAGCCCATTCCTGAAATTTTACAAGCAACCTTGGCCTCACAAATTTCAGGTTATCCTGTATATGACAGAGAATTACTTAAGGCCGAAATTTTAGAGAAAGTTGGGGCTTTTACTTTGATTGGAGATGCAGCTCACCCTATGAGTCCATTTAAAGGACAAGGTGCAAATCAGGCTCTACTCGATGCACTTGCACTCGCTCGTAATATTTCAATAGCATGTACTCCATTCTCCAATTGGAGAGAAATCGGATTGAGGGAAGTTGTACTAAATGCATTTGAAGAAGAAATGTTAGCACGTAGTGCGTCTAAAGTGAAGGATTCAGCAGAAGCTGTAAAACTTCTACATTCCAAAGGTGTGCTACGTGAAGGTGATGGTCCTAAAACACGCTGTTTGCGAGGATCTCGTGAGGAAAAACTACAATAATCTAGCCCGCGCTTGATATTTCTTGAATTTTTAACTTTGCGTCGACCTTTTAGTCCTCTAAAGGTTGGTTTGATATACCCGGGTCTTTCGTTGTTCGCTATGCTCAATGTCATCAACTTAAGGACCATATTACTAAGTGCTAATTGCTTAAAAAAGTTATAATATTGAGGTCCTAGTTTGACATTCTGACATTTACTGATCGCTGAAGATATAAAGGTATAGGGGGGCAAATGATCACAATGTCTTTTCCTTGTGGCACTTAGAAACGTTGCAGAAGCAGAAGGAGGTGTTGGTGCATTAGCTTAAAAGGCGCACGTTGTCCGCGAAAGTCTTTATAAAACTTTTTCAGGAACAGGCAACCCTAAATGGCATACCTTGGTTTCTCTTCGCCTTGCGATGGGACTGAATTTAAGATCAAGTTGAACGTGTCACCTTTCATCCAAAATGAGCATATCATCGAAAGCCTTAATGTAAGAATTCCTAAACGACCTCTTTTTCGGTTTGTGCAAGGCACATTTATAGACGGAAAAAAGTTTCGTGTTGTTGCAAATAAAATTTACATAACGTCTCTGAATGGAACCTTTTATCAATTTTTTGAACAACATACTATAGAATTAATTGGAGGTGATTGATGGTTACCCCTACCGCAAATATGCCATAAGTATCCAAATGAACGAATTGGTGTTATTATCTGAAGGAGGAGCCGTATGCATTAATATTGCAAGTACGGATCTGTAAGGGGGATGTTGGGCAACCAACATTTCTATCGCGACCCCCAATTTATCCTTGTTTAAAAGGTATTAAAAGAGGGGGTAAACATTTTAGCATCACCTTATTTGGGTCTGGATTGTCATTATGTCATTTGCATTGGGAGCATGTTATATCTGGAAGGCATGCAAATGGCAAAATGGCAAGACTGAACCCAAAAGTAAAGCACTTTTTAAGATGGATTGTTAGGAAAAAAAGTATATGCTATGATTTTAATACATACATATTACAAACTCTCAATTTAGTTAAGTTATGGCAGGAAAAACAAGGTTTCATCAACAAGGAGCACTTTATCACGTTATGCTAAGAGGTAATGATGGTAATCCCATTTTTTTCTCTGATGAAGATAAGCATCATATTTGCTTTTTGATGCATGATAGCATTCAAAAGTTTGATCATTCTATCAACGCATTTTGTTTGATGAAAAATCATATTCATTAAGCCATAAAGGTAAATGAAGATAGTATTTCCATTATTATTCAAGATAAAGCTTTTAGATATGCTTCGTATGTTAATAAAAAATACAATCGAATTGGAGATCTGTTTCAAGGGTGTTTTAAATCTATTGTGGTAGATGAAAACGTTTATGTGATGGAATTTATAAGGTACATTCATTTAAATCCTGTAAGAGCAAGATTGGAAGATAATCCGATTGATTATCACTGGAGTAGCTATAAAGCCTATTTAAAATTAGTTGGATGTTCTTTTTTGACTATAAATGATCTGTTGCTGCGGTTTCAAAATAGTTGGAAAGAAGCTATTAAAAATTATGAGGATTATATTTTAAAAGGGATAGGTGTTAAGTCTGTTTTAAATTTTAAAAAAGAAGAATTTGATATTGTTATTGAGGATGAAGTATTTACCGAGGAACTTATCCAAGGGTTCATTATAGACCCAAAAAAAACATTTAGTTAGCAGATCTTGTCGAAATAATTTGTAATAAGTTTAAAATTTCTAAAGGAGTTTTAACTGCTAATGGTAAAAATCGAGAAATATCGCATGCAAGAGCTGTTTTGGCAACTTTAATTCGTGGTATTGATAGTATATCAACCGATGAGCTTGCATTATTTCTTAATCGTGATCCCAGCATTATTTTAAAGCTTGCCAATCGCTTTGAAATAAAATGTCGTTAATCTCAAGTTCTATCTGCTCAAATTGACGAATTAAAAAACCTTATTCAAAGGGCCCAATTAGATATTGGGTTCACTCTTGCCATTTTGCCATTTGCAAAGTATTCGATGAGGGTGGTGTGTTATTGTTGCAAATGACATAATGACAATCCCGACCCCAATTATATTTTCAATAAATCTCTATCTTGAATGAATCTTTAGGCCATCGCCTAATGAGCATTCGGTGATAGGGTAAAGGTCAAAGGGTTTGAATTTTTGGCAAAAAAAAGCACTTATAGATTGCTCTATAAGTGCTAATATGGTCAAGTCTCCGGGTGAAGGATTCGAACCTTCGACCAATAGATTAACAGTCTACTGCTCTACCGCTGAGCTAACCCGGAATGTTGAAAGCGTTATTCTACATAAAAATAGCATTTTATTGCAAGATTTTTTTTATTTCATACCAATTGTTTTTTGTTCGAGTCAAGAAATCGGTCTTGCAAACGAATGCAAAGTTATTAATATCAATAATTTCGGTCTCATTTATGCAAAAAAATGCAGAGCCAGATCCACTCATTAAAACGGTCTCAAAACCTTTATTTTTTAGTTCGTTTTTAAGCGTTTTAAGAGCAGGAAGTGCAATAAAAGCTGCGGGCTCAAGATCATTAAAGTAATCGGGGTTTCCTGTTAAAAAACCATTTAAAACATTTCTCGGGTCTTTTTTTGATGCGTCGGAAATTTTAAAATTTTGGAAGATGAGGGGAGTTGCTAGTCCTTCGGGAGGTTTTACGATCCAGAGATTTTTATTCGGAAGATGATTCACATCTTCTATAATCTCACCTCGCCCCGTACAATAGGCTGTGCCATCAGAAAAAAAGAAAGGCACATCAGAGCCAATGCTAGAGCCTAAGCTAGCAAGCTCATTAAGGGGGAGTATATCGTTAAATAAGCGGTTTAGGGCAAAAAGAGTGGTTGCTGCATTGCTGCTTCCGCCGCCAAGGCCTGCTTTTTGCGGAATATGCTTTTCCAGGTGAATGGAGATGTTGAATTTTAAATTTGTTTTATGGCGAAAAAGATTTACAGCTTTTAAAATCAGGTTTGAGTCATTTGTCGGAATTTCAGGATCGGTGCATGTTAACTGATCTTTTTCTGAAAAAGTAAAGCTTAAGATGTCATGCAGGGTAATTGTTTGAAAAAGGGAGGCGAGTTCGTGGTAGCCGTCATTTCTTTTGTGCAAGATTTGCAAAAAAAGATTGATTTTTGCAGGAGAAATTAATTTTATCATAAAAAACTCCTTAAGTAAAAGAAAAGCCTCGAAATGCATCTAAATGGATTTCGAGGACTACTCTCAAGTTTTTCTTAAGCTTCACTTGGTTGTTCAGCTGGAGCCACTTCATCTTCAATAACAGCACCCTCAGGAAGAATTCTTACGTTGACAGAAGATGTAACACCCTCTTTCAATTTGATTTCAATTTTATGAGTACCGATTGCTTTGATATGATGTTTCATATTGATAGAACGCTTTTCAATTACAAGATTCAATTGATCTTGAATTAAATGTAAAACATCCGCACTTGAAACAGATCCGTACATATGGCCATCGTGATCAACTTTTACAAAAATATTAACAGTTTTGTTTTCAAAGTTTTTCGCTACGGCTTCTGAATCTTTAAGATCTATAGCTGCTTGTTTTTCACGTTCTTCTTGTAAACGCTCTTTCATACGTAATGTGTTTTTGTCAGCAATCATCGCAAGTTTTTGGGGTACCAAAAAGTTACGGGCATAACCTGTCCGAACACTTACAATACTGCCTTTACGACCAAGTGATTCAACATCTTCGATTAATAGCAGTTTGATTGCCATAAATTATTTCTCCTAAGTAGTTCTTATGCTTCTGATACAAATGGTAATAAGGCAATATAGCGCGCGCGTTTGATCGCAGCAGCCAGGTGCTTTTGATGAAAAGCTGAAACGCCGGTAATGCGTCGTGGCAATATTTTTCCTTTTTCCGTAATGAATTTTGTTAAAGTATTGATATCTTTATAATCAATTTCTCTAACTCCTGCAGCCGTAAAAGGGCAGCGCTTACGCTTTCTTGAACGTGGTTCCGGGGATTCACTAAGTCTTGGTTTCATTGGTCTGTTAAATGACATATGATGATCCTCTTATTGTTGGTCTTCAATTGTTTTAAATTCAATTTTTTCCATTACTTTTTCTGCGCGTAATGTCACAAATCTTACAAGATCTTCATTTAAGTGATATTCCTGCCATAATTCATTAATTGCGTCCGGAGTGACTTCAAAATAAATAATGTAATAATATCCTTCACGGTGTCCACCAATGTCATAAGCCAGCCTGCGCCGTCCTTGTTCGTGGATTTTAAGGATCGCGCCATTTTGCCCTGTGATTCCTTTTTGAATCTTATCCAAAGCTTTATTGCGGGCATCATCACTTAGCGTTGCGCTAAGGATATACATTCCTTCATAAAGATTTTTGTTCTGTAGACTCATATTTTTTTAATCTCCAAATATTTAGAGTGGTGAAAATAAATCATCAACCACTCTGTTAAATCCTGTTAAATCCTGTGCCATCTTTTAAGCTAATGCGACTTATAAGCTCATCAGTGATGGGCGTATTCGTTAGCTCTCTTAAGACAGCAGTACCTTTCTGAACGTATTTAGCAAGCTCTGAAAGCTCTTCTGTATTGAAGTTTTCAAGGACAAAATCGGCTAAATCCCTATTGTTCAGTTCTGATCCAATTCCCATACGAAGCCTTGCATATTTTCTCGTGCCAAGGTGAGCCTCGATGCTTTTTAGACCATTATGCCCGCCTGAACTTCCCATGAGACGAAGGCGAATCTCTTTGAAGGGCAGGGCTACATCATCACTCACAACGATAAGTTGATCAGTCGTTAATTTAAAAAAATCTAAATAACGTTTAATAGCCCTGCCGCTTTCGTTCATGTACGTGGTTGGCAAAAGAAGATGGATTTTATCACCTAAAATCTCTCCTTTTGCAACTTTCGCGCTAAATTCGGCTTCGTCTTTAAAGCTCCATCCGTGAATAGCGGCTATTTCCTGAACAACTAAATATCCTAGATTATGCCGAGTTAACTCGTACTTTTTTCCCGGATTTCCAAGGCCTGCAATCACACAAATTTTTGAAGACGGAGCACTCATGTTAAAATTAAAACTCGTAAAAATTATTAAACTTAACGTTTTACAATTACAACCGCAACTTCGTTCATGTTCGCTATCGGTTTGATAGTTTCAGGAATCTCAAGATCAGATAAACGGCGTGTATCGTAAAGAGCCATAGCTTTTACATCAATAAAGAATGCAGCTGGGATATCTTTTGGAAGGCATCTTACACGTAGATTTCTTATTGGTTGTCTAATAGCACCACCAAGCTTAACACCCACGCAATCAACAGCTCCTGTGCATTCGATGGGAATGTTGAGGTTTAAAGGCTCATCGTCATGAAGTTCTTCGAAATCAAGGTGAATGACATCGTAGTTAATCACGTTATATTGAACTTCTTTTAAAACAGCTTTTCTTGCGATGCCATCTTGGTTTGTCAGTGTAAAAACCTTCGTTGAAAGGCGACCTTTCTCTACGCTTCTTAATAAAGAATTGTATTCGGTTGTACTAACTGCAAGATTTTCTGCAGCTTGTCCACGGCGGTAAATCACTGCAGGAATAAATCCTTCACGACGAAGTCTATTAACTTCGCGTTTTTTTTCAGCAGGTCTTGTAAGGGTCTGTAACTTCATGGAATCCTCCAGTAAAAACATAATACAAAAAGTATATATGATAAGTTAAAATTAATAAAGAGAAATAAATTCTCTTATTCGTAAAGGGGTAAGATTGATTCTTGCGAGAGAATGCATTGAATTGCTTTAGCCAAGAGAGGAGCGACAGACACAATGTGTATTTTGGTTGAGTTTTTCAACCTTTCCGTTAAGGAAATTGTATTTGTAACAAATAGTGCTTCAATCGGACTGCTTTCGATTTTTTCAATCGCATCGTTGACAAATAAACCATGTGTAACGAGAGCCTTGATTGTTTTCGCACCCTTCTCTTGGCATGCTTTCGCTGCTGACAATAATGTTGAACCCGTGGTACACATATCATCAGCGAGAAGTACGTCTTTACCTTTTACATCCCCAATAAGTCCGATCACTTCGGTTTTAGCCCCGTTGACTCGATGTTTGTTAACGAGTGCAAAACCAGCTGACAGGTTGTAAGCGTAGTTTTGTGCAAGTTTTGTGCTACCAACATCTGTGGCTACAATGACCGTATTCTGATCGTGAGTACCTGCAAGCTTTCTTAAGGCTTCCAGTAATACTGGTCTACCCGAAAGATTGTCTAGGGGAATATCAAAAAAACCTTGCAGTTGTCCTGTGTGCAAGTCCATAGTTAGCACATGTGTAACACCAGATGTCTCTAATAGATTAGCTACAAGCTTCGCTGTAATAGGAACTCGTGGTTTATCTTTTCGATCTTGTCTTGAATACCCATAATAGGGGATTACAGCGATGATGTTATTTGCACAGGCGCGTTTTAGTGCGTCGACTAGGACTAACAGCTCCATTAGGTAATGATCAGGATCTAGGGCAATGCTTTGTAGGATAAATACATCCCGGCCTCTAACACTCTCAAGAATTTCAACAGAAACCTCACCGTCTGGAAAACGTTGGATCTTTGCAGCACCAAGATTAACCTTTAAAATACGGGAAATATCATTAGCGAGGTTGAAATGGGATGTACCCGAGAAGAGAAGAGGTGATTGTCTTTCGATTTGCATCGTTACCAGTTAACAACTGTATATATAATTGGGGTGGAAGGATTCGAACCTCCGCATGGCGGTACCAAAAACCGCTGCCTTACCGCTTGGCGACACCCCAGTAAGCTCATTTAAAGTCGATATCTTAGTAAATAGCTATTTTTTTCGCAAGAAAAAAAATATTTTTTTTCTACATACCCAAAAAAAGTCTTTTTTAATCTAAAATGAGAGATAATTTTAATGTTATTTAGATAATTTAATTAATATTTAAGTTATTATATGTTTCATTTAAAATTAGATAAATTATATAATAAAGTATTGAGTCTTTTAATTGGGAGTTAATTATGCAACCTGTAAATCCGCACATCGAAATGAGACGGGTAGATCCGCCTGAAAATGGCCCTAATCAACCTGTTCCAAAGGGTCCTTTGGAAGGTAAAACAGTCTACGAAGCAATTCATATTACTGCAAATACTAGCGATAATTTACAGATAACAAAATTAAAAGGAAAGTTTCAGAAAGATGAGACTAATCATGATATTGTGATTGCGGATTCTTATACAGTAGAGGGTAAAAAATTTTTCAAATTTATCGTTGATTGGGAAGCTAAAATTGAGGGGAAAACTGATCCTGTGATATTCTCTCAAACTATTTTTACAAATGTTGAAATTCCTGAGAAAGGAAGTATTCAAGATTTGGAGTATGCTGAGAAAAAAGCTTATCAATTAGCTAAGTCTTACGAACTTATACAAAAAAACATAGTAAAAAGACCACCCAATATTAAAGATGAAGATTATAAAAAACAAGTCGACACTCTAAAAAGTCAAAATCTTATCTCTTTTAAAAAAGATGAAAGCATAAAATCGAAGCATCAATTTTCAGAGCTTAAAGCTGAAAGTAACAATGTGCCACTCTACTTATCAAAAGAAAAAACTGATAAAACAAGCAGGCAATTATTCTTAAGGCTTGATTTAATTCCGAATCAAAAAATTATTCTTAGGGGTGGCAGCGGTATTAATCTTGCAGATTTTCAGAATAAAGAAGCTCGTGGTATCAAAGCAAGTGAGCATGATCAAGAATATAAAAAGCATTTGGACCTACAATCCAAAGGGGCGAAAAATCGTTTTGAAAAGCATGCGCAATCATCTGCATCAAAGCAAGAGAGTGTTGCAAATATTCGAAATACTGATCAATTTAAAAAGGCAAAAGCTGATTACCTTAAGTTAGTCCCCGAAAATGAAACACAAAAAAATAATGTAATTACTGCGCTTTACAAAGAAGCCGGATTAACAGAATTGCAAGAAACTCATGCCCAAATGAAAGTAGAGCAAAAAATTTATGAAAATGCTCGTTCACTTCTGCATACAGTTCAGCTTGTTTCTACAGGACCTATAATAGATGTGGATCAAGAGGTTCAAGCATTAAAAGATCAAATTAAAAGCCTTGAAAAAAAAATTGATGATTTAAAACTTGATATTTTGGATCCTTCAAAAGATAAAATAGTACTAGTAGTTGTTCAGCCTCAGCCTCAGCAAAATCCTGTAAGTCAACAAGCTCCTAAAGTAGAAATTGAATTAGACGAATTATCGGATGAAATTCAATCTTTTTCACTTGAAGATGATGAATTTGGCTCTATATCATTTGAAGATCCACCGTTTGAAGCTAACCGGGTCTTGTCAAATACCTCAAAATTAGCTGCTAGTGAAGAGGAAATTTTAAGGCTTAAACGCAGTGAAATTACCAAAAACGGAAAAGCCCTTCCTAAAGATTCTCTTTCTCATCAGCTTTATGATCATTTTATTCAAAGCAATCTAGAGTTACGAAAAATAATGGGATCCCGGAATGTAGAGGAGTTTAAATATCTGAAAGCAGCCGTAGAAAAAAGTCTTGATAGTAATATTTTATGGTTTGAGCATGTAAAAGCAGAGAGTCTCGATAAAGATGTTAACGAAAATGAGAAGTATTTTGAGGAATATAAAATAGAGTATGGAAAGTTGGCTGATAAAAGAGCAACCGATGAGGATCCTACTTTGTTTACGATATTTAATGAAGTTTTAAGCTTAATTGAATTAAAACGCATTGCTCACGAAAGTAAGGATATTCCAGTAGATAATGTCTATAATGAAGACGAAACTTCTGATGCTGAGACTTTAGATGATTCATTTGAAGATTATAGCAAGGAATCAGCATCTTCTGAAGAAATTAATGGAAATGTTTCAACCGAGGATTTAAGTGAGAATTCTGACAAGATTTAAATAGCTTAATTTGATGAATAAAGTAAGTGAGGGCTAGTTATGAGCGGTGGTGTTAATAACTCAAATTTAAATAGAGAATTACCGATAAATTTTGAAAGTGGCGCTGTAGGTACCGGAAGACCAGAACCAGAAATTACTCATGAAGCCCCATATAATCGTGAAGAACTAGAAAATAAAACAACTTACCAAGCTATTCAATTAGTCGCACAAAGAAGTGGGTTTACACCCCCTGTTAAAATAAGTCTTGTCGAAGGTAGATTTCCTGAAGGTGTTCCGTATGATAATGGGGACAAATTAAAAATTGAGGCTGACTGGGAAGTTCAATTTGAAGATAGTAGCGGAAAAGCTGGCATTATTGATTTTCCCCAAACTATTTTTACTAATAAAAGTGATCCGCAATCAGCATCACAACTCGCTAGATCCTATGGTTTACTTCAAAAAAATTTAATAGAAAAACCTGGTAATGAAAGTTTGAGACCGCAAATAGACGCGATAAAAAATAATAATCAGATCGTTTTTAAAACAGAACTCAAAGCTTTAAGTAATAGAGACGTCACACAGCTTAAGATCTTTAGCGGACAGACTGATATTAGTAATTGTTTGGCAGCATCAATTAAAACAAATGCAGCAAGTATTGATGCTTTTAATGAAATAAGAAGAGAGTATACAGCCTCAACCAAAGTTAAAATTCCAAAAGAAGAACAAACCACAGCTAAAGCCATCAATTTGGAGCCCCCTTCGGATCTAAGGGCAAACCAAGTCAAAGCTCAATTTGAGAACTCATCAAAAGAATCAGCAAAAAAAAGATCTAAACCACTTTCTAAACCGCAAAATGTTGCACAAAAAGGTCAGAGCAACACTTATTCATCGCCTCAATTAAGTGCATCTAAACAACTTCCTACTAAACCAAAAGCTCTAAATACACAAACAGAAAACTCAATTAAGGCTGATTCGCCAGCTGCAGCCGAGCCAAGCATAGCCCCTATAAACGGACTAAGACTCTTTCCTAATGTTGAAGCACAATCAAATTTACGGGAAGATTTACCCTTTGATACAAGTTTACCACCAGCTGATTTACCACCAAATTTACCGGCAGAGTTACTCTTTGATGCAAGTTTACCACCAGCTGATTTACCGCCAAATTTACCGGAAGAGTTACTCTTTGATGCAAGTTTACCACCAAATGATTTACCGCCAAATTTACCGCCAAATTTACCGGAAGATTTACCCTTTGATACAAGTTTACCACCAGCTGATTTACCACCAAAATTACCGGAAGAGTTACTCTTTGATGCAAGTTTACCACCAGCTGATTTACCACCAAATTTACCGGAAGATTTACCCTTTGATACAAGTTTACCACCAGCTGATTTACAACCAACTGATTTACCGCCAAATTTACCGGAAGAGTTACTCTTTGATGGAAGTTTACCACCGGCTGATTTACCACCAAAATTACCGGAAGGTTATGATGAAGATGTAAGTAAAACAGATACATCGAAAAATCCTAGTAATGCCACCCCAGCCGTAGAAGTGATAAAATCTAATGTCCAAGAGCAAGCAATAGATAATAAACTTGCGGAATCACCTTTAGCAGACCAATTTCAAGAACAAATACCCAACGAAGAATTACAAGGTCCATTAAATGCACCCGGACAACAACTAACTACACCGAAAGCTTTGAGCACACCATCAGAAAACCCAGCTAGTGCTGATTCGCCCTCTGAAGCCGAACCAAACACAGCCCCACCAAAGTCACCAAGACCACTTTCTAAGGCTGAAGCACAATCAAATGTAGCACCGTCATTTTTGGGGGAGATACAAAAAGGGTTTAAATTAAAATCCCAAGCAGAACAAAAACCACTTGGTGAAATGAAACCAGCTGAATCAGATCCAGCTTTAAAAAAACAATTGGAAAAAAATAGAGAAGCACTGGGTGGATCTTTAGATATTCAAGATGACGAATCAGACGATTGGTCAACAATGATAAAATAATGAAGTCAATCTGAGGTTATAGCAAGCTTTTTCATAAAGTCAATTTTGTCTTTAATTTGTAGAAAAAATCTCTTTTGATTCTAGTTTGACGTGCGTTTTTATAGTTAAGGGCTTCGAGAGGGAGACTGATATGAGCCCATGGTTCCCTCGCCCTCACAAGCCTCTAGCTATAAAAACACATCTCAAACTCAAAGAATAAAAGAGATTTTTTCACTAAATTAAGGACAAAATTGACTTTACTAAAGGATACTTATTGTTGAGTAAATCAACACCCCATTCCAGACCCTAATTAGGCCATGCTAAAGTTTTTTTCACCAAGCCGTGTAGTTTCAAGGATCGCCAAATGTCAGAACTATTGCCCCTTATATAGGACTCAATAAAAAAAGAGGGTTTGTAGCAAATGAGAAAAATTGTATATTAGGGGTATCTAAGTAAAAAGGTTGATTATGCATATTGTTCACATTGCCTCAGAACTTGCACCGCTTGCAAAAGTTGGAGGTTTGGCTGATGTTGTCTTAGGACTTTGCCGTGAATTATCATGGAAAGGTCATGATGTCGATATTATTATTCCCAAATATGACTGCCTCGACAGTAGCCAAATCAGAGATTTAGCAATTCATACCCAAGATTTAATGTCATTTTATAACGGAGAATGGTTTCATAATACAATCTGGGTTGGCTGGGTTGAAAACCTTAAAGTTTATTTTATCGAGCCACACCATCCGCGAAATTTTTTTAATCGTGCCTGTTTTTATGGCTGTGATGATGACATCGAACGCTACATTTATTTTTCAAGACTAGCTTTAGAGTTTTTGTATAAAAAAGCAATTTCTCCTGATATCATTCATTTGCATGATTGGCAAACGGCTGCAATTGCGCCTCTTTATTATGAAATGTATAACCAAATAGGTTACAACAAGCCAAAAATTGTGTTTTCAATTCATAATATTGAATATCAAGGCAAATGCGGTGTTCAAGATCTTGAAAAAATAGGTTTAGTAGGTCATGATTATTTAACAGCAGATAAAATGCAGGATAATCTTAACCCTAAATCCATTAATCTTGCTAAAGGTGCCATTGTTTATGCAGATTTTGTAACGACAGTATCTCCAAATTATGCAAAAGAGATTTTAACTCCTGAATTTGGATTCGGTATGGAGTCTACCCTACTATTGTATCAAAATAAATTCTTAGGAATTATAAACGGTATTGACTACTCCTACTGGAATCCTGAAATTGATCGTTATTTACCGGTTCATTACTCATCCCGCGAATTTCCATTAAATAAAAAAGATCGCAATACTTTGGAAAAAAAAGCCTTTGTTAAAAATTTCTTAAGAGAAAAGCTCTGCATGACGGAAAATTATAGCCCGATTGTAGGATGTATTGCCCGGCTTGTTCCTCAAAAAGGGATTGAGCTTATCAAGCATGCGATGCAGTTTGTTATCAAAAATGGTGGGCAATTTGTTTTACTTGGCTCATCTCCAATTCCGAGTATCCAAGAAGATTTTATGCATTTAAAGAATCAACTTGCCGACCATTCAGGAGTCCATTTTGCTCTTCATCACCAAGAAGAGTTAGCTCATTTAATTTTTGCAGGGTCAGACATGTTTATAGTCCCTTCTTTATTTGAGCCTTGCGGACTTACTCAAATGATTGCTCTTAAATATGGATCAATCCCGATTGTACGTCGAACAGGCGGTCTTGCGGATACTGTTTTTGATATTGATAACGAAACTGATGGAAATGGTTATGTTTTTGAAGAACCAACAACAGAAGCTGTAGAAAAAACTTTAAAACGCGCGTTTGAGTGCTGGTTTAAGGATCAGGAAAAGTGGCGAAATCTGATGATTCATGGAATGGGTATTGATTTTAGCTGGAATAAACCATCCGATGAATATTTAGATCTTTACAAGAAACTGATTACAAAGGAAAATGATCAGAATAATAAAACTATATCAATTGTGTAGGTATTTTTTGAGTATCGCAAATTATTTAACTTTTTTCAGGATTTTATTAAGTCCTATTTTTCTAATTGTTTATCTGCAACATGAAGCATTTGGCATCAGTGAGATCGCGTTACCATACATTCTGTTTTTCCTTCTTACTCTCTCCGAATTATCAGATGCTTTCGATGGCTATATAGCAAGGAAATATAATCAAGTAACAGATCTTGGTAAAATTTTGGATCCGATGGCAGATAGTATTGCAAGAACATCAGTTTTTCTTACCTTTACTCAGGCGCCCGTAAATTTACCTATTTATCTCATCTTTATTTTTCTTTATCGAGATTCAACTGTAAGCACACTTCGCACTATATGCGCGCTGAAGGGTTATGCTCTTGCTGCTAGCATGACAGGAAAAATTAAGGCTGTTATTCAGGCGGTTGCAGCTTTCTTAGTTCTAACTTTAATGATCCCTCATTCGCTCGGAATGATTGAGACTTCAACTCTACAACTTTTAAGCTTATGGATTGTTTCGTTAGCTGCAGCTTACACTTTATATTCAGGCATTCAGTATATGATCGATAATAGAGGCTATATTACTAAGTTATTATTCATCAACAAGGAAGCAAACCAATCCTTATAAAAGCATTCCAAGCCATAAGTCTTTTCCATTGCTGGCACCCACTTCATGGGTGCCAGCAATTAGCCGAATTTAAACCTACCGTCGTTTTGCGAGGTAGAGAGGGGAGTCTTTGATCAGCGTCTTAAACGTTTGATTATCTTGAAAAACATATTCTAAAAGCTTAATTCTTTCCTCTGTTCTTGCACAATCTTTACCTCTACCAAGGTAGCAACTTTCTAACACCTGGTACTCTGATTTTAGGCTAATAGTACCTTGAAGTGCTTTATCTGCTGAAATGCTTTCCAGATTATTTTTAATTCTTAAATAACGAATGACATCTTGCTTATCTTGAGCTGAAAGTTTTGGGATTGTTCCAACGTAGGCCACATTTCTTTTTGTTGATGATGCTGGAGCTAGTCTATCATAACTTTTAGCAAGCCAAAGAGAATGCTCCTTAATTTGCTGCAATTTATAGTGATCATCAAAATTATGAAAAATAGGCCATCTGGCACTAGCAGAAAATACCCCCTGGCGTATTCCTTTTTCTAAAAGAATCGAGCAATTGAGTGCGTTTTCATGCTCCATGCGTTCGACACTTTCAACATACTCTTCTTTAGATATTTTTCCATGCATTGCTTTTGTGTAAAGTTGCTTAAAGCGCTGATCACTTTTTGCGTTATGTAATTCAAAAAGAATTGAGCAAATTAAAACATTAATGTTTTCATTTTTTAATGTGTTGATTCTGATGGTGCGCGATGTGCTATCCCAAAAAGCATCAAAAGATTCATCTTTTAAACTCACCATTTCAATTTTTACCTGACCCATTAGTTCAGCTTCTTTAACAAGTAGTTGATATTCAGGGAGTTTTTCCAATAGATTTATCGCTTCTTTAGCCTTGGGGGAGTTTGGCGCTGTTAAGGCATTTAATTGATAATTCAGTAGAGAGAAAAGCGCAAAAGATAAAATTAAGATAAGTGATTTCATGTAATAAATGCTCTTTTAAAATTTTTATAATACCATTATAACAAATATATTATAATAAATCAACTAAATTAACAGAATCTTAATAAATTTTCTTGTTGCTTAATATGTTTTTTTTAGCTATAATATTCTTAAATTGTAAAATAAAAATCTAATATTAGCCTTAAAAGGATCAAAAAACATGTTAAACCCTAGTTTCAACTCAGAATTAAAATCTAATATCAAATATAATTTCAGTGCCACGAATCAGCTTAGTTCATTAAAAGCCACCGCAATGCCTGAAAGAATCAACGAATACACACTCCCTATCTTCGAAAAAATGATCCATAATGGAGAATTGAGAGCGCCTGACGAATGTTTGCTATCAGATGATGAAATTCAAAAGTATTCTCTACTTAATAAAGGCGTAAATAATCGTAAGTTTGAGCAAGCACTAAGTCAACCAGGAAAAAAACTTGAAACTGGATTAATAGGCACACTTGCAAACTTTACCGGTGGCTTGTTAACAGGAGGGGGAGATGAGAAACTTGACGGTAAAGTTCCATTTGCTCTGAATTTTCAAATATGGAGTAATCTACTCGAAACTCTGCAAGATTCCATTAAAAATAAGCAATCTGATGAAGCTAAAGTTATTAGCAATTTGCAAGTTGGAATAATGAAACTTATTAATAATAGAAAAAAAATAGAAGCAGCACAAGAAAAACGTACCATCAGTCAAGAGGAGCTCTATCAATTAAGCTTTGAGCACGCAAAAAAAGTAGATAATTTAAAAAATGGTCAATCAGAGCTTTTTTGTGGTGGCTATGCTAATACGAGCGTAGCAGGACATACAAATATTTATGAAATTTCACGAAGAGAAGACAATAATAATTTTGATGTTTTTTTGTACACGTCAGCATTCCACGAATCAACAGATGTATATAGTGCAGGAAATAAACTACGCCTAGTGCCGTATGTACGTTATTTGAATGTTCCGGCCGAAGTGCTTTTATTCAAAGATCTAAAGAGTGGCAAAATTTACCCAGGGTTTATTCAAAAGTTTATAGAGCTTCAAGTTCTTATAACAGGAAACTCCGGGAAAGAATTAAGTTCAGAAGATGTATCACGAATTTTTGATTATCTGGAATCTTATCGAGCGCCTGTTGCTATTCATGAATCAGGAGCAATAACTGGTCAGCGAGCTGGTACTTGTGTGCCGTCAGTTACAAAAACTTGGATACGTAAGCATTCTGAACATCTTGGATTGTACAAGCAAATTATGTTTCATCTTAAAATCATGCTGATTCAAGCTAGCTATCAATCGCTTGAGAAAGTTCTTAAAAGTGATACCCCGGACGGAGAGGTTGCAAGACGTTTATATGTGGTGCTTGCCCACAATATTTTACGAAGAACAGCAAAATGTTTAGAAGGCAGTAATGGTTTTGGAGAGCTAATTTCAGCAGATGTAGCTTTTGAAGCAAGAGCTACAGCACATGATCTCCTAAAACGAATTGCTGTTTTTAATGCAGATATAGAAGCTGAAAATATCAAAAAACATGTTCAGTCAAACAATAAATTAGCTGAGATTGATAGACAAAGAACTGCAAGAGGAGATTATTCTCCTAACCTTACGAGCGTTTCTTCTAGTAACGCTTTTAAATCAGCAGCTCTTCCCTCTTTTGAGATTACTGTAAATACCGAAAAACTTCATGCCGCATCTCTTTTAAAAGCAATAGAGCAAACAACAACTAAATTGAATACTCTCATTCAAGGTAGAGCCCCAAATAGTTTAAAGGCTTTTTCTTTACAAATTCATCATTTAATCGATCAGATTCCACTTCCAAAGATTGCCCAAAAACTACCTGAAAAAGGCTTTAAGGTAGAGTGTTTTGATGCAGATTTTTGGAATAGCTTCACTGTGGCAGAGATGCTGGTTGTACAAGAACAATTAATGAACATTGTTCAGCAGTATGTAGATAAGTCATCTTATTCAGAAGACTTGTTAACAAGAAGATTTGCAACAATATTACCAATTTACGCCCTTAACCACTTTTTAGCATTAAAAATTGACGCTAAAAACCTAAGCCATTGTCCGGACAAACAAGCAGCGCTACTTTCAAGTTATAATATCCCGTCTGTTTTATCATCGCTTGAATTAGAAGATTTACAATTCTTAAATCTTAAGGAATATAACAGGATTCAAGAATCTTCCGATTATTTTAACGCATTTAAAAATAATGTAAGCGGATCCGGCTCTCCCGTTCTTTTTAATTCAGAAATAAGTTCAAAGATTCTAAAATCTACTATAGAACAAAATCCAAGTAACGGAATTTACTGGATGGCTCTTCTCATAGCAAATCCTGAACTTTTAGAAGATGCTACCAAAATTGCTAATTTTAAATATCCGGATTTAACAGAACAACAGATCGAGGCTGAGTACCAAGCTATGGTACAAGCAATGAATAAATATGATCAAGATTTTGAAGTTTATCAGGTGCTAAAACCAATTTATGATGAGAAAATGGCTGAATTCTCGCGGGCTTGTAATGCATGGTTGTCGACTTACAAGGGTCAGCGCCCAGCACACCCTAATATTAATTTCCCAAATTACCCTTCAAAACCAGCTGAACCACAAAGAAAAGTCAATCTTCCAATCGAAACAAAACTTACAGCCATCATGGAAAATGTTTCTGATTATAAAAGAAATATTATGATGAAAAAACATGGGTTTACATATATTGATAATATGCGTAAGACATCTTACATGGTAAGGTCTTGCTTGTTTCAAGATAAGCCGTCAATAAACGATTTAAATTTTATAATTAATTGCGAAAGAATGAGTCCTTACACATATGATGTTATATCTCATGTTTTGGGTTCTGATAAAAATAAGCCATCTGATGAGATGAATAAAATTGCTAAGGATATGAATCGCCCCTTTACTAAAACAGAACACCAGCACTTTTTTGAAAAGAACCCTGTTACTAAAAGAGATTCTTCAAAATGGGGTACAAATAAAGCAGAAGGTCATGCATTAAGTAATAGTCCGCAAAAAGAGGATATGTTTTTGAGAATCCTTCGGACATTATCTCAACATGAAATTGTACCGGGTCAGCTTATCTACGAACTTACAAAAGAAATGAAAGAATTAAAAGATCCGTCTCTTCAGGCTCTTGTCTTCCGTTTATTTTTTAGATCACCTATCGTCAATGGCAAGATAGAACTTGGCGCCGGCGAATTCATAAAAACAAATAAAGCTCTATTTGAAAATACTCTAGAGTTTGTTCATAGCGGTCTTGGAATTGCTCTTAAATCAAATGAGGGTATTGATGGAGCACGATTTTTCTTCGATTTAGCCTTTTTACTATCGAAGTTTTTAACGGATGCAAACGATTTAGAGTCTGCTCATCTGCTTAATCAGGCGGACGAAATTGAGCGTTGGTTTAAAAAACCAAACCTTATCGATGCAGATATTGCAACACTCCATTTTTATCGTCTCCTTTTTCTTTCTTTAAAAGAAGACTTATCAGCGGACAAACAAGCAGATGCCTATTCAAGTTATATTAAATACATAGCAAATCCAGAGGGTAGCAAGGCCTGGAAATCTCCTGTGCTTCACGAACCAGAGAGTAGCAAGGCCTGGAAATCTCCTGTGCTTCACGAAATGGCAACAAGCTTTATTTATTCGCTCACAACAAAATTAGCTCCAAGCATGCTCTCAAGAGATATAAACGAGACAAGCTTTTACGATACTCTTGGAAGAGCCATCTTTGCTAATTTAGAGCTTGGAAGCTCCCATGAAAACTGGGTCATTGACCGCAATAGTGGATACCCATATCTTACGATGGGAGAATGGAAAATCGATCTTTTACTTGGTAAAGTGTATAGCCCTCAAGGAGAAATTAAGGGGATTGCTCAAGGCTACCCATGGGAAAAACAAGGGAATTTCAAAAGATTATTTTCAGACAATGTGAAACTGAATTACACATCTCTTGGAAAAGATTGTGTTGGCTTCACTCATCCTACATTCACAGGTGCTTTTCGTCTTGTTCCTGATGGAAGAAGGACTACTATTATAAATTATAAGATTCAAAGACAGCTAGAGGGGCATGGCGATGTTTGGTTCGAATATTGCGAACCATCTTCCTTACCTCAGTTTCCTCAACCTTTAGCAATGGATCATGGTTATTTTGCACCTATAATTAATTATGGACATGCGACTTTAAAATTTGATGGCGCAAAGGCAAACGGCTTTATCACAGATCTAAAGACTCAAGAAATTGTTTATACTGTTGACAATCACGGGAAAATTCTTGAAACAGCAGATGCCAAAGGCACACCAAAAGAGAACGGGTATGAGCTCGATTATCTATTTAGCTCAAAATCTGCAGTAAATAGCCCAATCCAAGGGCTCACTCGTTTTGATCTTGGTCAAAACATTGTCACTTATCGCAAAAAAAATGATTCGTTTTTTCAAAATTTAAACCCTTTTGATACTGGCAATAACGTAATTCCGATTGATAAAATCGCATTCCCAAGGTACTTATCACTTGATAATAATGGGCTAATGTTTTTTGAAAACGAAGGGAAAATGTTATGGTCAGAAAATAGAGAATATGAAATTCCAGCAAGTATGCCAGACACTTTACTTGGAACAATAAAAAATTATCTTTATTTGCAATCGACCAAAGAAGATCATAAAGGCATGCTTCTAGTCCCTATCCAAATGATTTTGGAAAGTGGAAAGGGGCCAAGAGCTGGCGGCACTTTAAATGTTGTAAATCAAAAACCAATCTTAGAGCAAAATCAAAATCAAAAGGAATTAAGCGGACTTCAGCGCTATGTAGCCTTAGAAGTTAATAAAACAACGATAAAGCCAACAAGTCTTGAGAGCAAGTTATATCTTGCCTACATGTATTTATCACAAACTAAATATGAAGAGGCTGTCTCTTTATTTCGTACAATAAAGCAATCAGAGACCATTTCGCCGATGGGCATGGAAATGTTAGCGATGATTCAAAAATTACCACTTTGCGAAGATCATCCAGATGCAAAAATGGTTCACCTTCATGCTTTACTTTTAGAAATTTCACAAAAAGATCGTGAAGCAGTAAATAAACTGGCTGTTTATTTTGATAAACAAACTGAATTAGTAAAACTTGCGCATTTCACTAGCTACATGCAACAGGTTCTTCAATCTTCAAATAACGTCTCTCAAAAATGTCAAATGACACATGAAGAGGAAACTAAAATTGTTAAAATCATTACCAAGGAACTAAAGCAAAATTTAACTCAATTAGAAAAATTACCTGAGTTAGAAGAATTGAACCTTAATTTAAATTCAGCTCTACTTGTTTTAGAAACTAGGCATGAATTTCTTCTTAATCGAGAAAAGGATACTGAGATTGTTCAGGTGCACACAGGAGAGGCCTTTAAAGAGGATGAACCTCTTATATGGAGCGAAAGATCAAGTTGGGTAAATTATATTGATAAACCAATTGAGCCGAAAAATTGGGGATATACATATCAGACAAAGGCTGAAAAAGACAGAAGTAAAAAAGCTGAAAATTTCAAGAAAAAAAATAATGGGGCATTTAGTCCTTACGATAGCTATTACAGCTATGGTGATTGTTATGAGCAGGCACAAATAGATTATGACAATTTAAAAAGGAATTATGACTATAAAGTAATGAACGCAGTTTCTTGGTTAACAGGCGTTGCCTCAACTACTCCTATGTATCAATACACAAAGCCTTCCCTTTCTATGGACTATTCAAAAAATGGCGAGCTATTTATTACTGTATATGATGCAGCAACTTCAGGGGATGAATCAAGAAAGCGAGATTTAATCTTCCGTTTATCAGCCTGGAAACAAGAATCAAATGGAAAAAGAGTAAACCCTTATCTTGATTGCCTACTTGCAATTTTATGCCATACGGGACAATTTCCTAAGAAAATTGACTTTTACTATGCAACTCCACAAGAAAAATTTGACTTTTTAATAAATGTTTCAAATTCTTATGAAAAAGTTTCAAAATCTATTCCTGATAATATTTTAGGTAACAAAAACCCTGTAGTTAATAAAAAAACAGCAAATGATAATAAACTCTTTCCCGTTGTTTCAAGATCGCCATTTGAGCAAAAAGAAATTTCATTAACCGATATTGCCTATCACAAAGTAGCGCTTAAACCAAAATTTGATACTCTTGAAGCTCGCTTTGACAAGTTAGAAAATTGGAAAGAATATTTGGTAAATGATCCGAATCAGAAAAATGCCCAGTATAAGGACTTTGAATTTAAATTAAATGATGGGCTCCTTACAGAAAGGGAAGGCAATTACGAGAGTTCTTTAGAGAATGATTTGAAAATCTTACAAGCAGATTATGATGCCGGAAAATCTCAGAATATAGATGAAAATCAAAAAACAATTAGTCGATCAGATTGTCTTAAATTAGGTGAAGATATAACAAATCGCTTAAGAGGCATTAAAGAACAAAAGGCTAAAAAACAAGTCGAACTTCTTAAAAAAGCAAATCGTAAAAACGACTCCCAAGCTCGTCGGGAAGCAGAACTCGCACGTGTAGGCGGAAAAGTTAATCCTCTGATGACGTATCAAGATTGCATAGACTGCCTGTTATCAAATGATGAACGCAGCTACACTGTAAAAAATCAGAATCTAAATCGCCCTGATTTAATTAAAGCCTTAGCAGATTTAACCTTGGAAATCGTGGATTTAAAATCTGAGGAAGCTCATTGTCTGAAGATTTTAAAATTAACAGAGCAAATTATCGAAATCAGTAATGATGCAGAAAAAATTGCAACGCATCGATATCTTTGTCAAAATCTTGGGAACGAGCTTTCAGCCAAATATCATTTTGATAATTTCACGGAAGAGGAAAAAATTGTCTTAAGAGTTTTTTGTGGTCAGACAGGGATGATTCCGTTTAAAAAGCAAACTGATTTGATGGAAAAAATGTTAAAATTGGATAGTAAAGATCATTCAACATTCAAAGATATTGTAATCCAATTGATCATGGGTGGAGGTAAAACTTCAGTTATGGCGACGATCTTGCTATTCCTTAGCGCAAAAAGAGAAGGCAGGCTTAGCTTCTTCTTGGTTCCGGCTTCACTTTTTGATACCGTGAATGCCAATTTGGGCGAATCGATGAAAAAAGCATTTGGAAAAGATCTCTTATCTATCAATTTGGTTCGTGATGAGTTTACGTTTTATAAATTGAGCCAAGTCCACGAGACATTAATTAGAGCCCAAGCTAAGGATATCCCAACTATTGTGAGCGCAACAACTCTTCAAGGCTTTGAGCTTGAAATGTTAAGCTTATCACGAAAAATCAGCGATTTGAGCGTTAACATAGCAGATATGGAAGAAGAAGTCAAAAGAACAGAAGAAGTATCAAAAATTAAGGCATTTGAAGATAAAATTGCTGAAAACGTCCTAGCGTTAAAGAATTTAAGTAAAACATGCGCGTTGATTGATCAGATCATTACAATGACTCAAAAGTTTGCAGACAGCTTACTTGACGAAGTAGATATTATTCTCGATAGCTTTCAAGAGCTGAATTTTGTTGATGGCGAGAAAATCCATGTTGAGCCTATTCGAAATGACCTGATGTTATCTCTTTATACAGCTATGATAGACAAAAGTTTAATCGTGAATACACTGGACGGGAATCCATCTGTTGCAGAAGTTGTGCGTTTAGCAACTAATCAGCAATCATTGCTTAATTCTGAAAAGTATTTACAGCATGTTACACCCGTTCTTGCAAAACATTTTTCGACTAAATTTAAAGAAATTTCATCGAAGCTTGGGAGTTTTACGCATTCATATATTCGCTATGCAAGTGGTCAAATACCTGATGATCTTGAAAAGTTTGTATGTAACGAGAATTTAAAATTAACTGAAGAAGAAGCTCAAAAGTTTGCCCACAAGCATACCCATAGTTTTTCTGTACTTAAAGAAGATCTTAAATTTTTAGAGTGGTTAAGAGCACTTCACAATCCTGTTGCTAAATTAGAACAGGAAATAAAAATGAAGAAAAATGATTTGAATGGACGAGAAGATAAATCAGGTGAGTTAAAAACTTTAAAATCTGAACTTGAAAAAGCGTTAAAAAATAAAGTAACTGCAGACTTGATTGCCCAATCAAAGCATCTTCTTGTAGATTTAGCCAAAACAACACTTTCCAAAATTTCCTCAAGAAACTATGGAGAGACTCCAGATCTTGAATCCCCTGGCAAAATTATTCCATTTCTTGGTGTAAACACTCCTGCAACAACAGAGTTTGGGTATCATTGGGAGGCGGCTGCTTATCAATATCAATTTGGCGTATCAAATAAACCTCAAGCGGAAGCCATTTTTGAAATTGCGCAAATTGCAACAGCTGTTGCGAATAGGTATGTAGAAGAAAATGGTGAAGATTTCTTTTTAACACCTGAATACACTGAATTTTTTGAGATGTTTGGTGTAAAGCTCGATGAAATTGAATTGCCAGGGTGTGTTGAAAAAGCAATTGAGAATGTTTCTAAAGATCCGCATAAGCTTTTGGCTATGCAACATGATCTTGTTGCTAAGTATGCAACTTACACTGAGAATCGTCTGACAAGTAATGGTCTTGATCTTACTAATCTTCTTGCGTCAAGACGTGCCATGTCAGGTACACCTTGGAACGTAGAGGGTTATGAAGAGAAATTATCAAGAGCTTTTAATCCTGATATCGGCACTGAAGGACGTATCCTTCATAAGCTTGCGGAAAGAGAAAAAGAAGGAAAAATTTTGGAAGTGGATTTTGCTGAAGATGATGTAGAAAAAACATTCTCTATTCATGATTTTTTCAATCAGATTTATAGCAATTTTAAAATCCAAGATCAAAACAACAAGAGAGGGCTTTCATCATTTCGTAAAATTAGAGGTGTGATCGAAGCTGGTGGTCTCTTTAAGTCTTTTGGTTCTCATGCAGATGTTGCAAAAGGTTGGATGGAATTTTTGGCAATAAAACAGCAAGATGAAATGAGATTATCTGATAGCAAGAAAACAGTTGATCCTGCTATTGAAGCTGTCCTTTTCTTTCATAAAGATGAGGGTCAAGCGCAGCCAAATACTCTTTATGCTTGGCGAAAAGGAGCATCTTCCCCTGAAAGAATCGGCAGTAGTTCGGTTGAGGCGTTAAGAGCAAAAGGTTTGATTCCTACAAATTATGTTGTCTACTACGATGAGAGACATACAACAGGTGTTGATATCTTGCAAATACCAGAAGCTGTTAATTTACTTACATTTGACAATATGCTACTTCGTAATACAACTCAAAGTACGATGCGGATGAGACAATTTCTTTTTGAACAAGATGCTTATATCGTTATCAGTAAAGATACGAAAACAAGTTTGTACAATAACGGAAAAACAGTTGAAGATTTAATCTTAAATGCTGCTAAAGTGCAGTCGCTTCGTAAAACCCAATCTATGGTTCGTTATTTTAGTCAGCAAATTAATCATATTTTCAGGACAGCTGCCATTAAAAAACTTCGTGAAAAGATCAAAGTTTTGCGCGATCTAACTGACTTAAAAAAACCAGAAGATAGATTAATTTTAAAAGAATTTACCGAATCGGTAGAGCTATACAGCCAATTTTTTGTTACCTACATGAAAGAGGAGCCATACCTCCAGCATGGCGCTTTGACTAACATGAAAAACACAAAAGAGATGCTTAAAGAACTTTTAGCTCATAAATTAAACAGGTTTATAAAAGAGGTTTATGACTTTGATATATGCACGGCTGTAAAAAAAGAAGCCACATCCTTAGATCGTTGGATTGATGAGTCGAAGAGTCTACCAGAAAAATGGAAAGATATGACGGGTCATATTGGTGTTGAGCAGGAGACGGAAGTTGCAATTCAGAAAGAAGTTGCTAAAAAAGTAAACATTGAGATTGAGAAGGAAATAGAACAAGAGCTTCAAAGGTATGAACAGCCCCCAAGAAATAGTGTTAAGGCAGAACAAAAAATGACTTTTGATTCTTTTAAGAGTCTAGTTTCATCGTCCCAAGGAAATATTTTAGCTTCGTCAAAAATTATTTCGTTAAAAGAGCAATTAAAGGCTTATTCTTATGGGTTTGGAAAAGAAAAGAGAGCTTTGCAAGATGCTTTCAGCGACAATATTTATGGAACAGAAGGGTATTTCTTCCCGTGTGAAAATAAAGAAATTATTCCAATTTTTAATAAATTACAAAGACCTCCAAAACAGATATTAGCAATTCGTGTTAATGAGCAATTTAGATGGATATTATTATCTGAGCATGAAGCACAGGATGTTGCAAAGCATTTAAAAGAATGTTATACAAATCCTGTTGATGGATTAGATGTGAATAATGTTTGGTTAATCCAACCTGATGCATCGCTATTTGTTAAAGGTGATGAAATGACTCCATTTCCAAAAGATGATGAGCCCGTCTTAAATGGTTTAATGGAAATCAACGCACTTGCCGGCAATATGGATTACATCAATAAGGGAAGAAATAGGGATGAGGCAAATGAATGGTTTGAAACTCATCCAAAACTTAAAGTTCATTTTTTAAAACTTCGCACTTTCCGCAACAATTTGCAGCAACAACTCCTTAAAGTAAGTGTTCCTGTTGCAATAGCAAGAGGGGATGATGTTGGAAATGGGGTTGGCTTGATAGATCAGATGAGCAAAAAGCGAAGAGAACTTGAAATGACACGTCAAGGAAATTTTCGCCCCTCTACTGAACTTGCAGCTAAATTGCTTAATTCTCAAAAATTAATCAAAACTCTTTTAACAGATTTTGTTCATCTTTTAGGAATTGATCAAGAAAGAGAAGATACAGATACTGTAACTAAAGAGGCTTTTAAATCCTTTAAAGGCATCGATAAATTCGATGAAGCTGATAAATTGACAAGTAAGCAATTTGCAAGTCTTCGAATTTTCCATATTCCTTTCTTGAAGTCGTATCAAATTAAATGGCTTCCGTTAGATATGGTTCAGTATTTAATGCATGCAGAACAAATTTGTTTAGATTTGACCTTAGAAAAGGGTGGTAGACAATACTTCTTGTCTGAGGAACAAGCTATGAGATTGGTTGAAACTCAAAGGAATTTAATACCTTTTGTTAATCCAAAATATTACAAGAAATTTAATGAAAACTGGCAAATACAAAGCGTACTGCCGCAAGATTTAATTCATATTGATCCATCACAAGCGCATCATTTGACTGAGGGTCAAATTAAAGGGATCACGAAAGAAGATTTAAAAAATCATAGAGATTTCTTTAATACATTATTTACAGGATTCTCAGATGAGCAGATTGGGAGCTTTATTCACGGCGATCTATTGGAAGTGATTCCGGCAAAACATCATGGTTTAATTAAAGATGCACAAATCCGCGAAATTACAGACCCGTTATTGATCCCAAAACTTGAAAAAATTGCTGCACAGTCTGGGCAACAGCAAGGCTTATGGACTTCTTGGATTTCACCTTCAAATATCAAGCATATAAAAGCTACCCAAATTAAGTATCTTGAAAATCCGGCGCAAATTGCTGAGGTTAGAGTGAAACAAGTGGAGTATCTTGATCCGGAAACTCAAGTTCCACATATTTCTGAAAAACAAGTTAGGTGGCTTAAATCTAAAGAGCAAATCCAAGCGTGCCCGGATAAATTGGTTCGTCACATGCTTCCTGAGACTCAAATTAAAGACATTGAGGTTAGACAGGTAGAATTTATTGCTGCAAACCATGTGAAAGCTCTAGATAATAAAGAGAAGATTCAGGCTTGCCCGAATTCATTAGTTTCACATCTTGAGATGAACCAGCTTCCAGACATTACAAAAAGCCAAGTCCCTTACCTAAAAGGTGAGCCTCAGATTCAAGCTATAGCTGAACAGGACTTCTTTAATTACCTGACAGCTGAAGAATCAGATGGGACGATTAACCAAATCCCATTCATCAGTGATGCACAGCTTAAAATGGTTGGCAAAGATCAATTTAAAGGATTATCAACTGCTCAATTGCTACAACTATCAAAAACTGATCGTTGGGAAAAAGAATCTTTAAGAGATTACTTAATAAAAGAGCAGATCCAAAAATTTAATTCAAAGGAATTGATAGATCTACTAAGTGTAGCTCAAATTAATGAGCACTTGAGCGCAAAACAGGTTACTTTCCTAACTTATAAATTGCAAATTCAAGCTTGCCCTGATGATCTGGTACAGCATTTAAATATTGAGCAATTAAAAGAAATAAAAGAAACCCAAGTCTCTTTTATTAAGGGAGCTCAACAGGTAAAAGCTATTCCTGCTGCTCCTGAATTTGTGAAAAGATTACAAAAGGAGCATTTTGAGCATATGATACCTTCACAGGTACCTTACTTAAGTGCAGACCAAATTGCGAAGATGGATTTGGAAAAAGAAGTTAAAATGTTGGATAGGAAACAATTAACTGATTTAGGTGATAAAGGCTACCCTGTTTTAGCAAGAGAAGTTGTTCGGGATATTCAAAACGACAAGGCTTTTCATGAGAAAATGAAATTTGTAAATCCTAAATTCCTCAATGAAATCACGAACGTGAAATCTGCAGAGGCTTTAACGGACGCCCAAGTGAATGCTTTTGGATCTTCTGAATTTAAGAAGCTAAAAGAGACTCACCCGCTTTGGGGCAGGGTAACTTCAGAGGTCACTGAAGACTTAGATGCAGAACATGTTGATAGAATAGCTGTTGACAAATTGAAATTCTTAAGAAAACCGGCGGCTATACAAGCAGTTTCAAAGAAAAATATCGTTCATTTAACAAGAGCACAACTTGTTAATCGAAATGATTCGTTTTTACTTTATGTCATTGGTGTCTTGACACTTGGAGTTGCAGCTTGTGTCGTTTCGCTAGTTGCTTATCCTTTATGGATACCTTTTCGCTTTGTGGATATGGTCTTTGGAAGCAACATAGCAAGACGCTATCATCTGGCCTTAGGACCTAATGTTTACCGTATTCCTCACTTGTTCTTTGTTTACTTACCGGCTAAAATCTACAAGTCGTAAATTCTTAATTGGATATCCGTTAGATAACGGATATCCAATTTATTGAAAACTCGTCAGAATAAGTTCGACATTTTTTTAAACACAAAGACGCTAAGACACAAAGTTATCTAAACACCTTTGTGCCTTTGTCACTTTGTGTTAAAAAAGGCGTGTAGTTGTTTTAGTACAAACTGTTTTTCTTGTATTGTTCTCTCAAGTTTTAAAAAAATCCTTTGATGGATACGCCCTTTCTCTCCCTTCTTCTTATTCTCCTTACTTTTAATTGGATTTTATTAGACTTGTTTGGTAAAATTCCGCTTAAAATTTAAGAGATGCAAATCAATGAAAATGAACGACGAACGCCTCATTGTTGTCACGGGCGGAGCCGGGTTTATCGGTTCCTCTGTTATCCGCTATCTCAACGAAAATGGGATAAAAAATATCGTTGTTGTAGATGAGCTTGGGACAACAGATAAATGGAAAAATTTAGTCGGAAAAAGAATTTCAGACATCATAGAAAAACAACATTTCTTTACATGGCTTGAGGGGAGAGCCCCTGATATTTCAGCATTTATCCATCTTGGCGCTTGCTCAAGTACTGTTGAGACAGATGCGAGCTATCTTTTAGATAATAATTATCGGTTTACAATCAAACTTTCAGAATATGCTTTAAAACATAATCATCGCTTTATCTACGCCTCATCTGCCGCAACATATGGCGATGGATCTTTTGGCTTTTTAGATGATGGAAGCAAAATTGATGAACTGCAACCCTTAAATATGTATGGCTTTTCAAAACATTTATTTGATCTTTGGGCAAAAAACCAAGGCGTGCAAAACAAACTTGTCGGTTTAAAATATTTTAATGTTTTTGGCCCCAATGAATCGCATAAAGGCAGAATGTCATCAGCCGTGCATCATCTCTACCCTATAGCTAAGACGACGGGATCTATCAAACTCTTTAAGTCTGATGACAAGTCAATGTTTGGGGATGGGGAGCAAAAGCGCGATTTTATTTATGTGAAGGATGCTGCAAAAATGACATGCGATTTTTTAAATCACGATGTAGGCGGTATTTTCAATATTGGAAGTGGCGTAGCTTCTACCTGGAATGAGCTAGGAATTGCAATTTTTAAGGCGCTTAAATTAGAAAAAAGAATCGAATACATAGATATGCCGGCAGATCTTATTGGGAAATACCAAAACTACACGTGCGCTGATATGCAAAAAACAAAAGCTTTAATGAAAGATAAAAGCTTATGCATGCCGTTAGAGCTTTCTGTTGCTGATTACATCAACAACCATCTAATCCCGAATAAAACTTGGTAATAAATCTATGGAAAGACTCACAGGTACTTTTAGCCAATTAGCTCCGACCAAGGTTTTGGTCATTGGCGATATTATATTAGACTCTTACACATTTGGAAAAGCAAGAAGAATTTCTCCTGAGGCACCTGTTGCTGTGCTAGAAGTTCTTCGTGAAGAATATAAAGCTGGGGGCGCTGGAAACGTGGCTCTCAATTTAGTCTCTCTTGCAGCAGATGTTGTACTTGTTGGAAGAATAGGGGAAGACTTAGCAGGAGAGTCTTTAAAAAACGCCTTAAGTGATGAGGGTGTGCATTCATTTGGCATTTTTCGCGAAAAAAACTACAAAACACCTGTTAAAAATAGAATCATTGCAGATAATCAACAAATTGTCCGGATAGATCATGAGCAAATTACGGCAATTTCTGAAAGCTTTGAAGAGGAAATTATTGCGAAGCTCCCAACATTATTTAAGGGTATTCAGGTGGTTGCCGTTTCTGATTATGGAAAGGGCTTTTTATCTTTAAATCTGTTAAATGCTGTGATGAATCTTGCCAAGATCAACAATATACCTGTTGTTGTAGACCCAAAAGGCATTAATTTTACGAAGTACAAGGGTGCTACTTTAATCAAACCAAATCTTAAAGAAGCCTATGCAGCTTCTGGTTTGCCAATAGAAACCTCATTAGAAGTTGTTGCAAAGCAATTATTAAAGATCACTGAATCAGATGTGCTGATGATTACAAGATCTGAAGAGGGGATTTCGTTGTTTGATAAAAATGGAAGCAACGATAATTTCCCTGTTCGCATTCGGGAAGTCAAAGATGTTACGGGAGCTGGAGACACTGTTTTAAGTATGCTCGCGGTCTCTTTAGCATGCGGGCTTGACATGTCACATGCAGTTCAGCTTTGCAATGTAGCAGCAGGCATTGCAATCGAGCGTTTTGGTTGCGCAAGAATCAGCCTTTGCGATTTAGCAAGAAGACTTCTTGAGTTTGATTTTATCAATAAAATTTTTGATCAAGAGCATCTTTTTGCGCTTCAGGAAGCTTTAAGAGGACGGAAATCTACGCTTCTTGGGGTATCTGGTGAAAACGGGCTTACAACAGCTATTTTTAGCACAATAAAACAACTGACTCTAAATCCTGGGTTTGATTTGATCGTTTATATCCGAGACTTGGAAGTCGATAATGAATTTGTTACTGTTTTAGCATCATTACAAAATGTCAATTTTATTATTTTAAATACTGATAGTCTACGTAATTTATGTAACCAAATTGAGCCTGATGCTGTTTATCAATTAAATGGCACTGAGTTATGCAAGCTTGAGCATTTCGCCGAACTATACGCCACTCAAGTCTAGCAAAGAGAAAAAGAGAGCAAACGGAGAGGCTAAAGAGATTGAGGAGACAGGGAGGTAATAGAGGAGAGTTAAATGGAGTCCTAGCTTTTTTTAAACGCAAAGAAGCTGCAGAAGATGCAAAGATATTTTCCAAAAAATTCAATTTTTCCCTGTTCAGATTCTAATTTTACAAAAATACTCAATGAATTAAAGAATATACAATAATATAGTTTTTTTTTAATGAGCGGCGAAGCTGCGATAAGCAGATAGCCAGATGCGAAAGCGTGTGGTAGATTTAATTATAGAATAGTGCCGTTTAAAAAAAACCAGAAAACCTCAGTTTTGGCAGAGGCTACGCACTCAGAAGTTGCGGCTAGCGCGATCTCTTTGATAGTGCCGCTCAATTCCGTTTGCAATTTCTAATGGGTCATCTGTAATCTGGATAAGCTTTAAATCTTCTGCACTAATCGCATTCTTTGTTAAAACAGTATCAAGAAGCCAGCCCATAAGACCATTCCAATAATCACTACCTAACAAATAAATAGGAAAAGCTTTAATTTTTTTTGTTTGAATAAGTGTTAAAGCCTCAAAAAGCTCATCTAGCGTTCCATATCCGCCCGGCAAAAAGACATATCCTTGGGCATATCTGATAAACATGACTTTTCTGATAAAAAAATAACGAAATTGCAAGCGATAATCTAAATCAATGTAATTATTTAAAGCAGCTTCAAAAGGTAGGTCAATACCAAGTCCACAAGACTTGCCCCTAGCCATTTGAGCGCCTTTATTAGCAGCCTCCATCATTCCAGGGCCACCACCTGTTATGATTGCAAAGTTTTTCTCGCTAATAATTTTTGCAGTTTCAACAGCAAGGGCATAATAAGGGCTTTGTTCTGTTAGTTTTGCAGATCCAAAAATTGAGACTGAAGGGCCGATGGATGTCATTTTTTCAAATCCTTCGACAAGCTCTGAGATGACGCGAAAGACTCTCCAAGAGTCAGATGTACTAGATTGGTTGTGATTAGGTGCAATAAATTCGTCCATTAGTTTTACCTCTTATGAAAATTTAAATCATATAGGCAAACTAAAAATTAGAAAAGCTTAAAGTTTTTGCAGTTTTTTTTAACCCTTGTATTTTTCTTCTTTGGAGTGGTGTCCCGAATAATTTTTCAGGGTTTATTTCTAGCTCTTCTAAACGTAAAGAATCAATGGATGAGCCTATCCCTGATTCTGGAGAAAAATCTTGAGTGTCAGAGACTGGTTTTCTTATATTATGGGGGCAAACATCTTGGCAAATATCACAGCCGAAAATGTATCCGGGATTTTGTTTTTGAATCGATTCGGAGATTTCATTTTTTGATTCGATTAAATGATAGGATAAGCAAAGTGATGCATTAACTATGTAAGGGGCAATAATTGCTTGAGTTGGGCACGCTTCGATGCAACGGTTGCATGTTCCACAGCGTGGAAGGCTTAAATTCATGACGGGGTTTGGGATGTCGAGTGTTGTAAAAAGACCAGCTAGCAGTGTAAATGTCCCAAAACGACGATGAATCAATAGACTGTTTTTGCCGAACCAGCCAAGCCCGGCTTGCACAGCTAGCGCTTTTTCCATGACGGGGGTCGAGTCGCTAAATCCTTTGGCAATATCTTTTAAGCTCGTTTTAGCCTCAAGCCACGAAATGAATTTCTTAACTCTTTTTCGATGAACATGATGGTAATCGCGCCCTCTTGCGTAAGATGCTACAACGCCTGCTGTTTTACTAAATTCGATTTTTTCTTGCTTGTAATAAGAAACAAAAATGATGGCTGTTTTTGCGCCGGGTAAAATTTGATCTGGATAACAGCGGATTTGATTTTCCATATAGGTTAAGTCTGCATTCCGTTGCTGACTTAACCAGTCTTGATAGGCTTTTATATCGGTTTGCGGTATTTGTGCCTTAGTAACCCCGACATCATCAAACCCAAGCTCTAAGGCTTTCTCTTTAATTTCATCAAACAAAAGCATGGTTATTTACCAGATGAAAAAATCCGAGAAAAAAGATCTTCCATGCGAGTTTTTTTGTTGTTGTTGTCTTTTTTGCCGTTTGCAACTTCATGGAGATCTTCAATTGCCATAAAAGCTGTCGGATCTTCTCTTAAGACAACATCTTTTAGGTCTGCTAGCTGAAGACGCTCGGCGATGACATAGAGAATTTCTCTTTCATCACCAGAGAAGCCGCCGCGACCATACATGATGGTAAGTCCAAGGCCAAGCTCGTGGATAATGGCATCGCCAATAGCTTTAGATTTTTTAGAAATAATCAATACAGATTTTGTCTCATCGAGTCCGACTATGACGCCATCCATTACTTTAATCACGACGATATAAGCAATAAGTGACAATAGGGGAGGGTGCCAATCTTGGAAAACAAAGCCTGCAGTACCAAAAACAAAAATATTGCAAACCAACACAACCTGGCCAACTGTAAAACCTGTTTTGCGGTTGATGATGATACCAAGAATTTCTGTTCCGTCGAGGCAACCCCCGAATCTAATCACAGTTCCAAGCCCAATCCCTAAAAGAGCGCCGCCAATGACGACAACTTCTAAAGTTTCGCCTTTAAACTCTAAATCTGTAAAATGTTCGATAATACCAAGTGATATGACAAGCACAAAAACTGCATAAATCATGTGGATAAGGAAAGTTTTACCAATCGAGCGATAAGCTAAATAGAGGAAGGGCAAGTTAAATATCAAAAGAAATACGGGTAAAAGCTTTAATCCAAAAAGGTTGGCGCAAATCATAGCAATGCCGGTAATACCACCATCGATAAGTTTGTTAGGTACAAAAAATACCTGTAGTGCAAATGCAGATAGGATAGCTCCAAATGTGAGGGCTAAGTAGAGAAACACTCTGCTACCTAAGGATTTTACTGGATTTGAAGACGCATACATATAATCACAACTCGTTGAATATCATCCCGAAAGATAACAGAAAAAAACTTTTAAGTCAAAAGACTTGTGCAATATTCGTAAAATATGTATATTCAATGCTTATTTAATAAGTGCACTAAGTGTAGGGGCGCATAGCTCAGTTGGTAGAGCGCCTGTCTTACACACAGGTGGCCATAGGTTCGAGTCCTGTTGCGCCCATTACTTAACGTCTTATTATCTGCGGGAGTAGCTCAATTGGTTAGATCGCTGGCCTGTCACGTCAGAGGTTGCGGGTTCGAGTCCCGTCTCCCGCGCTTTTTTTAAGGGCGCATAGCTCAGTTGGTAGAGCGCCTGTCTTACACACAGGTGGCCATAGGTTCGAGTCCTGTTGCGCCCATTTTATTTTCATACTCCCACGCGGGAGTAGCTCAATTGGTTAGATCGCTGGCCTGTCACGTCAGAGGTTGCGGGTTCGAGTCCCGTCTCCCGCGCTTTTTCACCCCCACATTCAATTTGTAGCGTAGGCTTTAGCCTGCGATCCCTCGTAGCTTAAGGGTTTAGCCTGCGTTCCCTCGTAGCTTAAGGGTTTAGCCTGCGTTCCCTCGTAGCGTAGGCTTTAGCCTGCGTTCCCTCGAAGCCTGCGATCCCTCGTAGCTTAAGGGTTAGCCTGCGATCCCTCGAAGCCTGCGATCCCTCGAAGCCTGCGTTCCCTCGTAGCTTAAGGGTTAGCCTGCGATCCCTCGAAGCCTGCGATCCCTCGAAGCCTGCGATCCCTCGAAGTCTGCGATCCCTCGAAGCCTGCGATCCCTCGAAGCCTGAGTTTCCTTAAGTGTTTTAGCGAAAATTCGGCTGTCGGCGGTTATAAAGTATTTTATTTAAAGCGTAAGGGATAAATCCATCACACTAAGCCCAGAATAAATTCTAAACTACAGTAGTTATCCCTCAAGTCTGTTATGGAAAAAATTGGATCAGTAATATACCTCGTTCTATCCGAATGAAGAGTTAGCGGTTTCCATTTTAAAGAAGTGCTAGGCTTTTGATTAATAGATGCTGAAGGGAGTCTAAATAAAAAAGAGCTGTTATCTTTTAAGTTTAGCTAGAATCGGTAGCACCTGCGATTGTTATTGCATCCTGCATATCATTTAGGAGACTATTAAGACTGATTTGAGCTTTTGCATGGCCTTGATTTGCAGCAAGAATCCATAATCTTAAAGCTTCGTCTTTGTTTTTTTCTACTCCTGCACCAAGATAATAACAATTGCCAAGATTTGCTTGAGCTACCATATGGCCTTGATTTGCAGCCACCGTGAGCATTTTCGTAGCTTCCACAAGGTTTAAATCTAACCCTCGGCCTTTTAAATAACAAACAGCTAGATGAACTTGAGCATTTAAACAGCCCTTCTCCGATGCAAGCTTCCAAAGTCTCACAGCTTCTGGAATATTCTGCTCAACCCCTCCCTTGCCTACACAATAGAAGCGTGCAAGAGAGTTTTGAGCATCAATGAGACCTTTTTCTGCCGCGATTTTATACCACTTCGCAGCCTCTTCTGGATTTAGGTCGACCCCTTCACCCTTTTCGTAACGAACAGCTAGATGAAATTGAGCTTCCAGATAACCATTTTCTGCCGAGAGCTTCCAAAGTCTCACAGCTTCTGGAATATTCTGCTCAACCCCTCCCTTGCCTGTATTATATAAGAAGGCAAGAGAGTTTTGAGCTTCCATATGACCTCTTTCTGCCGCAATTTTAAACCATTTCGCGGCCTCTTCTTGATTTAAGTCTACTCCGTCACCCCTTGCATAACAAACCCCAAGAGCGTTTTGAGCGTGTATTTGCCCTTGATTTGCAGCAAGAATCCATAATCTTAAAGCTTCGTCTTTGTTTTTTTCTACTCCTGCACCAAGATAATAACAATGGGCCAGATTGAATTGAGCTTTCAGATGACCATTTTCTGCCGCAATTTTAAACCATTTCGCGGCCTCTTCTTGATTTAAGTCTACTCCGTCACCCCTTGCATAACAACCCCCAAGAGAGTTTTGAGCTTCCATATGACCTTTTTCTGCCGCAATTTTAAACCATTTCGCGGCCTCTTTTTGATTTAACTCTACTCCGTCACCCCTTGCATAACAAATCCCAAGAGCGTTTTGAGCGTGTATTTGGCCTTGGTTTGCAGCTAACTTGAGCCATTTGGCAGCTTCCACAAGGTTTGCATCTAACCCTCGGCCTTTCAAATAACAATGGGCCAGATTGAATTGAGCTTCCAGATGACCATTTTCTGCCGCAATTTTAAACCATTTCGCGGCCTCTTCTTGATTTAAGTCTACTCCGTCACCCCTTGCATAACAACCCCCAAGAGAGTTTTGAGCTTCCATATGACCTTTTTCTGCCGCAATTTTAAACCATTTCGCGGCCTCTTTTTGATTTAACTCTAATCCGTCACCCCTTGCATAACAAATCCCAAGAGCGTTTTGAGCGTGTATTTGGCCTTGGTTTGCAGCTAACTTGAGCCATTTGGCAGCTTCCACAAGGTTTGTTTGTAATCCTGCGTTTCTCAAATAAAAATCGGCTAAATTGAGTTGAGCATTCGAATCGCCTTTCTCTGCTGCGAGCTTCCAAAGTCTTACAGCTTCTGCAATATTCTCTCCTACCCCTCCCTTGTCAAGTAAATAGAAGGCGCCAAGAGAGTTTTGAGAAGCTATATGACCTTTTTCTGCCGCGATTTTATACCACTTCGCAGCCTCTTCACGATTTAGGTCTACCCCTTCACCACTTTCATAACAAACCCCAAGAGAGTTTTGAGCTTCTATATGACCTTTTTCTGCCGCAATTTTAAACCATTTCGCGGCCTCTTCATGATTTGAGTCTACTCCGTCGCCCCTTGCATAACAAACCCCAAGAGAGTTTTGAGCTTCCATATGACCTCTTTCTGCCGCAATTTTAAACCATTTCACAGACTCTTCTTGATTTAAGTCTACTCCTTCACCCCTTGCATAACAAACCCCAAGAGCGTTTTGAGCCTCGAGATAACCATTTTCTGCCGAGAGTTTCCAAAATCTTACAGCTTCAGCAAAATCCTGCTCTATCCCCTTGCCTGTTTTATATAAGCAGGCAAGAAAGTATTGAGCTTCCATATGACCTTTTTCTGCCGCAATTTTAAACCATTTCGCGGCCTCTTCATGATTTGAGTCTACTCCTTCACCTCTTGCATAGCAAACCCCAGTTAAGTTTTGAGCATCCACTAAACCATTTTCTGCGGCAGGTTTGCATAATTCAAAAGCTTTTTTTAGATTTTTCTTAACTCCTTCACCATTTACATAACAAAAGCTGAGGGAGTATTGAGCAGTTGGATTATTTTGCATTGAGGCAAGTTTCCATATGCTGATGGCTTCTTGTAGGTTTTGCTTTACGCCGCAGAGACCCCCATAAAAACAAAGACCAAGTAATTGCTGAGCTTCCGGATAATTTTGTTTAGAGGCAATTTGCAGCCACCTCGTAGCCTCTTGATTATTTTGTTTTACCCCATTGCCATAAAAGTAGCAAACAGCAAGAAGGTATTGAGCTTTTGCATGTTTTTTTTCTGCAGCACGTCTTAGCCATTTTGTAGATTCCTCAAGATTTTTATCTACTCCTTTACCCTTATCATAACAGATAGCGATATGATATAAAGCCTCTTTACTGCTACTTGATGGATTAAAGAATGTATCTACAAAAAGTTTTCGATCTCCGCCCTCGTTGGAATTCCCCAAATATTTAAAGCATTCGTTTTCTATTTTTTCATCATGAACGATCGTAAAGAAAAAAGTCTGGCTTATTTTATTGCCGGTGAGGGGGTTTAGTGTTAAATCTTTCTCTTTTCGTAAGCGCAAACCATCAAAATAATGGATATTCGAACAGCCTTCATCTTGAACGAAGGCTAAGATGTAGGGGAGTTTTTTTTTCTTTTGTTCGTTGATCAATGTTGAAAAGCAAAATTTACTGGTAAACTCAACCCCATTGATATCAAGAAAGAAAGACCCTGTTAAAGGAGCTAAAACATTTTTAGCATCAACTTCTATAAAACTCTTTTTTCTTATGAAGCAACTTTCTTCTTTTAGATTAAAATTTGAATTAAGAATATCCACTTCTTTTGAAGTTCCCAAATATTGAAAAGAATCGCTTTTTGCACCTTTGTAATTTGTTATGGCGAATAAGAAAATCTGGCTTATATCTTTATTTGTTTGTGGATTTGTTGGTTTCAATCGATTCCATTTGCAAAGACTTAACCCATCAAAATAATAGATGTTTGATGAACCTACATCCTGAACGAGAGCTAAAATGTAAGGAAGATGTTTTTCCATCTGCTCATTGATTAGATCTAAAAAAGGTTCATAGATCAAAGAGTCGTATTCCTGCCCGTCAAGGTACACAAACGTCTTCGCAGGGGCAAAAATGATAGAGGCATCAATTGGTATTAAGGTATTTATTTCGACTTGGTTTAGATCTTGTAGTTCGATTTTTGGGGAAATAGGATTCATGTTAAAATACCTTATTACAAATTTTTTAATATTGTTTATGGTAGAATAATAAAGAAACAATACTTTATTGTCAATTGACTAAACAGAATTGAGTGAGCAGACTTTTAAATTAAATTTTAACTATATTGCGTATTATGGATCATCATGAAGTGATTACTTGTAGAATTTTAAAAACAGGGCGTCTTAAAAAAATCATAATAGGATTGCCATTAACGGCCCATATAATAGCACCTCTTTTGAAATCTTTATACACTCTAGCCCAGAGTTATGGCAAATAGCTAGAGTATTTTATCGACAATTTGTATGTTAATTAGCTTGAGGCTTTAGCATGCGTTCTATCCTAGCTTGAGACTTTAGAGCTAATTCGGTAATTCGGTAATTCGAAAAGGCGGTCTTTTCGAATTACCGAATTAGTTCTTTAGCCTGAGTTCCTTCAAGTGTTTCAGCGAAAATACGGGGTATGGTGGTTTTTAAAGTATTTTATTTAAAGTTTGAGGGATAAATCCCTCAAAAACGAACGCAGGCTAAAGAGCTAATTCGGTAATTCGAAAAAAGTGGAGTTTTGAGAGATTTTTTAATTGAATTCAAAAAATATAAAAACGTTAAATGCCTTTGTATTAACTTTTTATATTTTTTTGAATGCAAGTGAAAAAGATCCAAAAGACCGCCTTTTCGAATTACCGAATTGGCTCTAAAGCCTACGCTACAAATTCTAAGCTAAAAATTTTAAAAATCTCTGTATTCTCTAATCAAATTATGAGCAGCGTTTAAACACTTTAGCTCATCTTCTTTTTTGCTTCTTTCAATAGGATTTGTGATATTTAGGGTTCTATCGGGATGAAGAGTTAATGATTGTTTTCTTAAAACAGCATTAAGCTCTTGATCAGTACATGTAGACGGGCGCGCAAATAATTTATATGCCTGATTAACTTTTTCTTTATCAAACATATTTGCTTTTATTCTGATTTTTAAATCTTCTGCATAATTTTTTCGAAGGTCAAAGTCTTTTGTTTTTGCAACATTTTCAATAATTATGGCGATGTACTTATCGTCGATCCCGTCTGCCGTGCATTTCGACGCCCATTTTAGAAGATTGAAGGTAATATCAACAAATTGACTTTTGCTACCGAGGGCAGTTTTGTATGTTTCGATCATATACTTTAAAGCGTCATTTGATCTCCAATGTTCTTTAAATTTACAGGCCATTTCAACAAAAGAACTTCTCTCTTTAGCAGAATTTAAATTAATCAGTAAATTTGTAATTTCTTGTAAATTGCTCTTCATCATTTCACCATCAATTAATTTTACGGTATAATTTGCAATATTTTCTCTTTCATTTGTATCAATTTTTATAAGATTTTTTATGAATGCTGATTTGCGTTGAATACCGTCCAATGTGTCAATTACAGGTAATAATGTATAGAAAGCCGCATGTTCAGGTTGCGGGATTTGTTTAAGAAGATCGATAAAGCCAAGAGTGTTTGGAACGAAATCATTACTTTTTTTGTCTCCGATAAGGGCAAAAACAAAATTACTTAAAAGTTCTTTTTTTTCATTTTCATTTTTATTATTTAATCCAAAACTATTAGATATAAATTTTTCAACATCGGGTTTCGGTTTGCCAGCAGATTGTTCATAATCGATTAGATCCTTAGCAAGTGCTTCGCTTTGATTTAAAGGAATTTCTTTAATTGCTTCAATATAAGTTTTAGCAGAATTTAAATTTGCAAAAATACTTTCAATAAAAATTTTTGAAAAGTAACTATAGCTTTGTCTTTCTTTTTCAGGGATTTCCTTTAAGAATTCCATAAACGATGCTAATTCAGCTACATTGAATTGGTTGAAATTATCGATTGAGTAAAATTTTAATACGAAATTAACAAAACCTTCTCTTTCTTTTTGGGGAACAGATTTTATAGCGTCTTTTATAGCAATTTTATCGTAATCGTTAAATCTGAGAGATTTAAGTTTTGCTGATAATGCATTTAAGTCTTTATCTAGAAAATAGACAATAATGTCTCCAATAATCGGGATAAGCAAGATACAGCACTTACTAATTTCTTGTGTTTTAATATAATTAAAATAATGATTACTCTTGAT